>OHTB01000905.1_pt1 | contig 14724 bp, 16 predicted proteins | sample 1578771 | NCBI WGS metagenome assembly OHTB01 (sample SAMEA3879516, study PRJEB24766) | human gut metagenome | biome: human-associated habitat; feature: feces | place: USA | collected 1985/1987 | reverse complement strand
GCGTGTTTATGGCCACGCTGCGCAAGAAGATCGAGCCCGATCCTAGCCACCCCCGGTACATCCAGACCCACATCGGCGTGGGCTACCGGATGCTCGAAAACGACGCATGATGATAGAGCCGCTCGCGGCTTTATGATACCAGGGCGCGTGCGCGCCCCACACGATCACGCAGACGGCTCCTGCCATTTGGGGATGGCAGGGGTCATTTGCGCACTTTTGCACTTTTATGAAAAAGGTGTCGGACTGAAACAGTGAACGTTTCAGCCCGGCACCTTTCTTTTTTTGCGTGTTTTCATGCAGCAAAATCTTTTTGCTTGCTTATAAATACCCCGTATTGTGCCGCAGCGGATGTTCGACCATCATAGTTATGCTGACTTTTGTGTATATTTTTACCAAATCGTTTGCCGCTCTATTTCGCCTATTTATAGGGCCAGATGGAAGGCGCGCGCTCGTGCGGCATGACAAATGCGCAGGCCATGCGCTACGTGGTGATGCCGCAGGCGGTCAAAAATATTCTCCCCGCCATCGGCAATGAATTTGTCACGATGGTCAAGGAGACCTCAATCATCCAGTACCTCGGCATCGGCGATCTGATGTACAACAACGGCATCGTGGTCACCTCTACCTATAACCCGCTTCCTTGCTACTACATCTCCGCCATCATCTATCTGGCGCTGAATATCATCCTCGGCAAGGGCCTGAACATCTTTGAAGGGAGGCTGAGAAAGAGTGAACGGTAACGTATTGTTCGAGATCAAGGACTTGCAGAAAAAGTTCGGCAGCCTGACCGTCTTCGACGGGCTGAACGAGACCATCTGCAAGGGCGACGTGGTCGTCATCATCGGTCCCTCGGGCGGCGGTAAGTCCACCTTTATCCGATGCCTGAACCTCTTGGAGCAGCCCACCGCCGGCAAAATTTACTTCGAGGGCGAGGATATCACGGCCAAGGGCTTTGATGTGAACAAGCACCGACAGAAGGTCGGCATGGTGTTCCAGCAGTTCAATCTCTTCAACAACCTGACGGTGCTTGAAAACATTACGATCTCGCTCACGAAGGTCAAAAAGCAGTCGGAAGAGGAGAGCAAGGAAAAGGCCCTCAAGCTTCTAAAGCGCGTGGGGCTTGAGGACAAGGCGAACGCCTATCCCTCCCAGCTCTCCAGCGGGCAGAAGCAGCGTATCGCCATCGTGCGGGCGCTGGCAATGGAGCCCGATGTGCTGCTCTTCGATGAGCCGACCTCCGCGCTCGACCCCGAGATGGTCGGCGAGGTGCTGCAGGTCATCTCCGACCTCGCCCGCGACGGCATCACGATGGTCGTCGTCACGCACGAGATGGGCTTTGCCCGAAAGGTCGGCACGCGCGTGCTCTTCATGGACGGCGGACAGATCGCCGAGCAGGGCACGCCCGAGGAGATCTTCGAGCACCCGCAGAACGCGCGAACCAAAGAGTTCTTATCCAAAGTCATCAACGTCATTTAACAAACAAAAAATAAAATTTACGATATTATTGGAGGAAACAAAAATGCTTCACACGATCAATCCCGAAATTCTGTTCCTTAAGCAGGAAGATGTCATCAAGGCCGGCCTTCTCGATATGAAACAGATCTTGGCCGTTACGGAAAAGACCTACGCGATGCTCGGTCAGGGCCTCATCAAGAACCCGCCCAAGACCAACACCAGCATCCCTGACAAGGAAAACTGGCAGTCGTTCTTCAACGCCATGCCTTGCTACATCGGCGGCGACATCAACATCGGCGGCATCAAGTGGGCGGCGGAGTCAAAGAAGAACGCCACGATCCCTGGCATCCCCTACGGCATCGACATTTCCATCCTGAGTGACCCCGAGACGGTGCTGCCGTTCTGCATTCTGGACGGCACGCTCATCACCGCGATGCGCACCTCCGCCGTCGGCGGCCTGATGGCCAAGTATGCCGCCCCCTCCGATGCGGACACCGCGTGCCTTGTCGGCGCGGGCGTTATCGGCCGCACGATGATCTCCGCCGTGCACGAGGCGCTGCCCCAGATCAAGACCATGTACCTCTGCGACATTGATGTCGCCAAGGCCGAGGGCATCGCGAAGGAGTACGGCGACAGCTTGGGCGTCGAGATCATCCCGACGAGCGACAGCAAGGCTGCGGCGCTCAAGTCCCAGCTCATCGTCGGCGAGACGACCGCGCCCAAGCCGTTCATGGATACCTCCTGGCTCACGAGCGGCTGCGGCCTCGTCTCCATGCACTCCAACGAGGTGATGGAGGACGTCTTCCTCAAGGCCGACGGCATCGTCGCCGACTACTGGACACAGCTCAAGCAGCACACGAACCCGCTGTCCAAGCTCACGAAAGAGGGCAAGCTCGATGAGAGCCAGATCATGGACCTGAGCGAGCTGGTGCTCGGCACGAAGAAGCTGCGCACCTCGGATGATCAGTTCGTCGCCGCCGCGTCCATGGGCCTCGGCGCGCTGGACATCATGATCGCCTATCAGCTCTATCTGAACGCGACGGAAATGGGCATCGGCACCAAGGTGAACCTTTGGGACAAGCCCCTGTGGGAATAAGACACGTGGGAGGGAACAAAGATGAACGCATTCAAGAAATTTGCGGCGCTGCTTTTAGCGCTTATGATGATCCTGTCTCTCGCCGCCTGCGGCAGCAAGAGCGATGACAGCGCGCAGGGCAGCTCGGACGGCGATGCGTCGTCCGATGACACCGCCAAGTCCAAGATCGAGCAGATCAAAGAGGCGGGCGTGCTCGTGATGGGAACCTCTGCCGACCATCCCCCGAACGAGTTCCACACGGAGGTGGACGGCAAGGACACCATCGTCGGCTTTGACGTTGCTATCGCGCAGTACATCGCCGATGACCTCGGCGTCGAACTCAAGGTCGTCGACATGTCGTTCGACAACCTGTGCATCAACCTCGCCAAGGGTGATTTTGACATTGTCATCGCCGGTATGGCCTCGACCGAGGAGCGCTTGAAGTCCGTCGACTTCTCCGACCCGTACTTTAAGCAGCAGCAGGCCATTCTGATCCGCGCGGAGGATGACGCGCTCTACAACAAGCCCGAAGACCTGAGTGGTCACAAGGTCGGCGTGCAGAATGGCACCATTCAGGTACCCATCGCCAACGAGCTTGCGGGCGAAGAGAACGTCGTCGGCCTCGTCAAGGCGCAGGATCTCATTATGGAGCTCAAGAGCGGCAAGCTCGATGTTGTGTACATCGACTACACCGCAGCTCTCGCATTCGCCGCGGCGAACGATGACCTGACGGTCAAGGACATCGGCATCGAAAGCGACAGCGAGGGCCAGTGCATCGGCGTGCAAAAGGGCAACGAGGACTTTGTCGCCTACCTGAACGAAAAGATCGCCGAGATGCAGGAGCAGGGCCTCATCGACCAGTACGTCGCCGAAGCCCAAACGCTGGCGGGCATCGAGTAAAGCCCGTCCCCCTTGCATGATATGAACAGCACCAGCATACCCTCTACCAAGAGAATTGGGGAGGATATGCTGATGCTGTTTCATTTTGACCGCAGGAAGAAGTCTGAAAAGGAGAAGAAGCCGCCGCGCTTTCTGGTGCTCCGGCGCAAATGGCTGACGCTGGGCGCGGCGGTGCTGGCCGCCGCGGCGATCTTTGCCGCCGTCAATTATCCCGCCGCCGTCAGCGCGTCGGCCGCCACGCGCCAACTGCCGATCTACTGTGTCCAGCGCGACCAGAAGGTGTGCTCCATCTCGTTCGACGCGGCGTGGGGGGCGGACAACACACAGAAGATCCTCGACGTGCTCAAGGAGTACGGTGTCACCTGTACCTTTTTTGTCGTGGGCAACTGGGCGGATCAGTATCCCGAACAGGCCAAGGCCATCGTGGACAGCGGCAATGAGCTCATGAACCACTCCAACGCGCATGATCATTATAATTCCCTCACCGCCGACCAGATCATCGCAGACGTGAACACCTGCAACGATAAGATCGAGGCGTTGACCGGCGTCCGCCCGACGCTCATCCGCTGCCCGTTCGGCGAGTATGACGACCACGTCATCTCCACCATCCGCTCGATAGGCATGGAGCCGATCCAGTGGGACGTGGACTCCCTCGACTGGAAGGGCATCTCGGCGGGTGAGATCACGAAGCGTGTGACGGGCAAGGTGCAGAGCGGGTCGATCGTGCTGTTCCACAATGCGGGCGAGCATACGCCCGAGGCGCTGCCGGATATCCTCGACTACCTGCTCGCCGAGGGGTATAAGATCGTACCGATTTCGAAGATCTTGCTCACCTGTGACTATACCATCGACCACGAAGGCCGGCAGTGCCCGGCAGTGCAGTGAGCGTCCGATACCGCACTTGCTTGACCGTGTGTAAAGACGCGAAAAGGGGAGCCCTCTATCACAAGAGAACTCCCCTTTATGATTTCTTCCGTGCATTGCGGGGTGATTTTTTACGCGCCGATGATGATCGGCACCAGCGCTGCGGAGGTGATGCACATCAGCATGCCGGTACAGAACGAGTAGGCGACCGTTTCCGAGCTGCACACCTGCTCGACGATCGGCAGGCACACGTCAGTCGAGGCGGTGCCAGGGATGGTGATGGCCTCGATATAGCCGATCTTGCCCGCGATGACGGGCAGCAGAATGATACCGAGCATCTCGCGCAGCACATTGTGCAGAAACGAGACCGCGCTCGCCATCGTGTGCCCCGCGCTTGCGATGACGCTCGGGGCCATCGTGTACCAGCCGAAGCCTGCGCTGATGGCCAGTCCCTCGCGCAGCGTCATGGGTGAGAGCGCGGCATAGACCGCGCCGCCGAGCAACGTGCCGAGCACGGCGAAGATGGGGACTAAAATGACGCCGAGCCCCGCGTTGCGCAGAATGCGGGCAATGCTGCCGTCCAGCCCCATGGAAAAGCCGATGAGCCCCAGCATGATACACAGACCGACTACAAGATAGTCGCCCGAGCGGGACTGAAAGGCGGGTAGGTCGGTGCACACGCGGCGGATGACAAGATCACCGAGCAGCATCCCGACAACGACCATCAGCAGGATGATAAAAGACATTTTCGCGCCCGAGACGTCGGTCTTTTCGTGCACAGCCTCCGCTTCGTTGACGACTGCACCGGCGGGGTGGGCGTGGCGGTCGATGTGCAGCAGCTTTCGCACGGCGAACGCGCCGAGCATGCTGCCCGCAGCAGTCAGCACCGTGACAAAAAGCGCCTGAATGCCGATGCTGCCGAGGCTCGACGTGACCTCCTCGTCTGCGCCCATGCGCAGGCCCATCAAAAGCACCAGCGCATAAACGGAAAGCGACATGAGCTTGTCTACGAATTTGAATTTTTCTGCGTACTTTCGCAGGCGCGAGGCCAGGAGGTAGCAGGCGATCATAATGGACCAGTAGAGAGCGAGCAGAGTCATAAAGTGTCGTCATCCTTTCGCCGCGGTGCGGCTAAAATTGAATGAGGGCGGCGCGTGATCCGCGCCGCCCTCTGCTGCTTTGGTAGAATTGGGGAATATCAGGCGAGGGTGTTGACCCAGGCGGAGTATTTGACAAGGTTCGCGTCGCGCTCTTGCGCATCCGCGCCCTTGGTGAGGATGTAGACCTTGATCTTCGGCTCGGTGCCGCTCGGGCGCACGACGATGTGCGTGCCGTCGCAGAGCTCGAAGCGCAGCACGTTCGAGCCCGAGAGCGAGATCTTCGTGACCTCGCCGCTTGCGGCGTCGCGCGCGGTGCCATCCGAATAATCCTTGTACGTCGCGACCTTGACGCCCGCGATCTCGCTCGGCGGCGTCTCGCGCAGGGACTTCATAAGAGCGGCCATCTTCTCCGCACCATCTAAGCCCGGCATGACGAGGTTGTGCGTCTTTTCACCGTACCAGCCGTACTTTTCAAAGAGCGCGTTGAGCGCGTCGAAGAGCGTCATGCCCTGGGAGTAGTACCACGCGGCCATTTCGGTGAGCAGCAGCGAGGCCGTGACTGCATCCTTGTCGCGCACGTAGTGGCCGATCATGTAGCCGTAGCTCTCCTCGTAGGAGAAGATGACGGTGTTTTTGCCCGCGCCCTCAAGCTCGTTCATCTTCTCGGCCATGAACTTAAAGCCCGTGAACGTGTCGTAGCAGTCGAGGCCGTTCGCCTCCGCCACGGCGCGCGCCATCTCGGTCGTGACGATAGTCTTGAGCGCGGCGGCATTCGCGGGCAGCTTGCCCGCGCGCTTCATCGCACCAATCAGATAGTCGAGCAGCAGCACGCCCGTCTGGTTGCCGGTGACAGGCTCGAACTCGCCCTGCTTGTTGCGCACCATGATACCGACGCGGTCGCTGTCGGGGTCGGTGCCGAGGATGAAGTCGACGTCGTTCTTCTTGGCGAGGTCAATGGCGAGGTAGAAGCCCTCGGGATTCTCGGGGTTCGGGGACACGACGGTCGGGAAATTGCCGTCGATGACCATCTGCTCGGGTACGCATAAAAGGTGCTTGATGCCAAGACGCGTCAGCGCCTCGGGCACGAGCTTGTGGCCGCAGCCATGGAAGGGCGTGTAGACGAGCTTGAAGTCGTCGGCGACCTTTTTGACGGTCTCATAGTCGTTGACCATGCTCATGACATTTGCCATGAAGCGCTTGTCACAGTCCTCACCGAGCATCGTGATGAGGCCCTTGTTGACGGCTTCATCAAAGTCCATCGACGTGACGCCGGTGAAAATGTCGATGTGCTCGAGCTCCCTGGCGATTGCGGCGGCGTGCTGGGGCGGCAGCTGCGCGCCGTCCGACCAGTAGACCTTGTAGCCGTTGTACTCCTTGGGATTGTGCGACGCGGTGACGTTGATGCCCGCCTCGCAGCCGTATTCGCGCACGGCGAACGAGAGCTCAGGTGTCGGGCGCAGGGACTCAAAGAGCTTGACGGTGATGCCGTTGCCCGCCATGACGCAGGCCGCGGCGCGTGCAAACTCCATCGAGTGGTTGCGGCAGTCCATGCAGATGGCGACACCCTTTTTCATGGCCTCTTCGCCCTCAGCGCGGATGACGTTGGCAAAGCCCTGCGTCGCCCAGCGGATGACGTGGCGGTTCATGTTGTGAAGGCCAACGTACATCGTGCCGCGAAGGCCGGCCGTGCCGAATTCGAGCGGACCGTAGAAGCGGTTTTCAATCTCCTTTTCGTCGTTTGCGATGGCCTTGAGCTCGTTTCTCTCGTCCTCGCTCAGCGCGGGGGAGGCGAGCCACTTTTCATATTCCTGACGGTAATTCATTGCATGTCCTCCTGTTCCGGAATTTCATCAATGGGGCGGATCAGATTTTTCGCGTCCTCGAGCATCGAGGACGGCACATAGAGCCATGTGCCGCTGCCGGGCGTGCCGAGCACGATCTTGCCGAACGAGCCCTCGCCCTCGTACTTGCGCAGCACGGGGATGTCATACGAGCGGAGCATGGCGCAGAGCATGTCCGTCTCGGCGTTCGTGTCCATTGCGACGGTCAAAAGCGCGGGCTCCTCCGGCGTGCCGTCGGCGGATTTGGGCCAGCGCTGCAAAAGGTCGTTTTCTGTCTTGCCCCAGGTGAGCTTCACTTCATCCGACATGGGTGGTGTCCTCCTTTATATTGATGATGAGTCATTTGTGGTATTTGGTTCCGGCCTCGATCTGGTAGGCGCGGTAGATTTGCTCGAGCAGCATCACGCGCGCCAGGTGGTGCGGAAATGTCATCGGCGACATCGAGAGCCGCAGGTCGGCTTTTTTCTTTAAGTCCTCGTCAAGGCCGAAGCTCGACCCGATGAGAAACGTCAGCTGCGACGCGCCGCGCGCGGCGAGCTGCTGCATTTTCTGCGAAAGCGCTACGCTGCTCATCTCCTGCCCCTCAATGCACATGGCGATGAGCGCGCCGCCCTTGGACAGCCTCTGCTCGACGAGTGCGGCCTCTTTTTTGAGCGCCTGACGGATCTCCGCCTCGCTCGGCTCGTCGCCAAGGCGCTGCTCGGGCAGCTCCAAAAGCTCTAACTTGCAGCAGCGCGAAAGGCGCTTTTCGTATTCCTTGACGGCCTGCTCGTAGAAGGCCTCCTTCAGTTTTCCAACGCAAAGGACGGTGATCTTCTGCATACGTGTACCTCGCTGATGGTGTCGCGCGGCGCGGCGGCAAGGCGGACGCTCAGCCCGCTCGATTGCAGCGCGCGGCCGACGGTGTATTCGGCAAGCTCGGGGGAGTTATTCTCGTCGCTCAGGTGCGCGAGCAGAATGTCGCTCGTGCCCGCGCGGACGCATTCGATGGCGAATTCCGCCGCGGCGTCGTTCGACAGGTGCCCGTACTCGCTCAGGATGCGCTGCTTGAGGTAGTAAGGGTAGCCGCCGTTTTTGAGCATCACGACGTCATGATTCGATTCGAGCAGCAGCATGTCCGCGCCGAGGGCGACGTCGTGCGCCTCATCAGTGACAAAGCCCGTGTCCGTCAGCACGGCGAGCGAGCCTGCGTCGCCCTCGATGCGGTAGCCGACGCTTTCTTTCACGTCGTGCGACGTGCGGAACGAGCGGACGTGCAGGTCCTTGATCGTAAACTCTTTGCCCGCGGCAAAGGCACGCAGGCGCGGCTCGGGGTATTGGATGGCCGCCGCGGTGCCGAACGTCGCGTACAGCGGGGCGGGACATTTTTTGGCGAGCGTCACAAGTCCTCGGACATGGTCGATGTGCTCGTGCGTGATGAGAATGCCGTCGAGGTCGTCGAGCGTGAGGTTCAGCACCGCGAGCGACTGTGTGATGCGGCGGCAGGAGATGCCCGCGTCGATGAGAAGGTGGGTATCGTTGTGACAGACGAGCGCGGCGTTGCCGGCGCTCGAACTGGCGAGGGTGTAAAATTCCATGGGATGATTCCTTTATATCAATTCACCGAAATCATACCACAGCCGCGCGCAATAGTCAAAAAGAAAAAGCCCCCGCACGGGGGCTGTGAGAGGGAGAAGAAAGCGCTGTCAACCGGCGGGGAAAGCGAGCCCCGCCATGAAGCCGTTTTCGCCGGTGCAGACGATGTCGCCCGCGGCGAGCGCGCCGTCGCAGACGTACAGGTCGGCCTGACAGGGGAGCGAGGCATCAGGATAGTTGGTCACAACATAGGTGTAACGCGAGAGCGTCTGCCCGCAATAGCGTGTGAGGTCAAAGCCCTGCGAGCGCTGGAGGTCGTTGTAGCTCAAATAGGGCTCTTCGAGCGTTTCGCCCAGCGTGACGCTCAGCGTTTCGATCGGCTGGTCGTTCACCTCCCAGCCGAGGGAGGCAAGATACGCAATGCGCTCTTCATTTGTTCCGGCGGCGATGACGGGCGGCGGAGACGAATGCCGGCACGCGCGCAGCGCCAGAAAGAGCGAGAGCAGCAGCGCGAAGATGAGCAGAATTTTTACAACGCGGCGTTTGGAGCACTTGGCGGTGATGATGAACATGAAGCGACCACACCCTTTCGATAAAAGCTATTCCACCGAAAGAAAAAGTATGCTACACTGATACTTCAGAATGCAAAAAGGCGGGAACCACCATGGCACAGCAGAGACTCGACAAGATCATCGCCTCGACCGGGCGCTATTCGCGCCGCGAGGTCAAGACCCTCGTGCGCGAGGGTCGCGTGCTCGTCGACGGGCGCATCGCGGCCAGCGCGGAGGACAAGTGCGACCCCTTGACTGCGCGCATCAGCGTGAACGGCGAAGAGCTTTTTTATCGCGAGCACACGTATGTGATGCTCCACAAGCCTGCGGGCGTGCTCTCAGCGACCGAGGACGGACGCGGGGAGACGGTGCTAGACCTGCTTGCGCCCGAGTACCGCAAGATCGGCCTTTTCCCCGTCGGGCGGCTCGACAAGGACACGGAGGGGCTGCTGCTTCTGACCGACGACGGCGCGCTCGCGCACGACCTGCTCGCGCCGAAAAAGCATGTCGACAAGGTCTACTTCGCCCGCACCGACGGCGCGCTCGACGACGCTGACTGTAAAGCCTTCGAGCAGGGCATCACGCTCGGCGACGGGCTCGAATGCCTTCCGGCAAAGCTTGAGATTTTAAAGAGCGACGCGCAGAGCGAGGCGCTCATCACCATCCGCGAGGGCAAGTTCCACCAGATCAAGCGGATGCTGGCCTCGCGCGGAAAGCCGGTCGTTTACTTAAAGCGGCTGAGCATGGGCTCACTCACGCTTGACGAGGGGCTTTCCAAGGGCGAATACCGCCTGCTCACGGCGGAAGAGATCAAAAACCTGCGGGAAAGTGGGCAATTTGCCCAAGAAAAAGCGGGCGCGGACAAGTAAGCGTTTGTCCTTCCTTTACGGAATGCCTAAAAAAGAAGAAAAAAATTGTTGAAAAGAGAAAAAAGTTCTTGCAATCGTCAGACGGAGAAAGTATAATAGTCCCATCAAGTTGGCAGAATGCACAAACTCCCTAATAAATCAAGGAGGCACGGAATATGTCCGGTAGGATTTTTCAGAACATCGTTTTACAGTTTAAGGAAACGACCGATACGGTCATTGGCGTGATCGACTCCGAGGGCACGGTCATCGCCTGCACCGACCTGCCGGAGATCGGCCAGCGCTGGCCGCATCTGGTGCAGCCCATCAATGAGGCCGAGGGCGCCTGCACCGCGCTCGAGGGCAAGACCTTCAAGGCGCTCGAGGGCTGGGGCGGTCAGTTCGACTTTGCGGCCTTCACCCGCGGCGAGGACGCGCTCAGCTCGACCGTCTGCAGCATGGCGACCGTCGCGCTCAACACCGCCAAGAGCTATTACGAGGAAAAGCACGACAAGACGTCGTTTGTCAAGAGCATCCTCTCCGATAACATTCTGTTAAGCGATATCTACGTCCGCGCCAAGGAGCTGCACGTCGAGGCCGAGCTCAACCGCGGCGTGTTCGTCGTCCGCCGCACGGACGAAAAGGCCGACGCTATCCCCGTCGAGACCGTGCAGAACATCTTCCCCGACCGGCAGACGAGCTTTGTCCTTTCCATGGGCGAGGACGATGTGGTGCTCGTGCAGCAGCTCGGCGACAATGTGGAGATGAGCGACCTTGAAAAGACCGCCGCGCAGATCGAAGAGACGCTGCGCGTGAACGGTGAGAGCACCGTGGTCGTCGGTATCGGCACGGTGGCGACGCACCTGCGCGACCTCGCGAAGTCCTATAAGGAAGCGCAGATGGCGATCGAGGTCGGCAAGGTCTTCGACACCGAGAAGTACATCATCAGCTATGAAAACCTCGGCATCGGCCGCCTCATTTATCAGCTGCCGACGACACTGTGCGAAATGTTCCTGCAGGAGGTCTTCAAGAAGAACCCCATCGACGCGCTCGACAAGGAGACGCTCTTTACGATCAACAAGTTCTTCGAGAACAACCTCATCCTCTCCGAAACGGCGAGAAAGCTGTTCGTCCACAGAAATACGCTCGTCTACCGTCTCGAGAAGATCAAGAAGCTCACGGGCCTCGACCTGCGCGAGTTCGACGACGCCATCACCTTCAAGGTCGCGCTCATGGTCAAAAAGTACCTTGCCTCCCGCGGCATCGAAGCGTAAAGAAAAAGAATTTGACAAGGGCTGTCTTCAGACAGCCCTTGTTTTTTCGCCATTTTGCGGCAAAAAAGTTGAAAGTTTACATAATTACCTGTTGCCATCGCGGACTTGCCGCGCTATAATAAAGACTGAAAATTTGCGGGATCGAGTCAAAACCTGCTGGAAACTGAGGGAAGAGCATGATACGCCTGAGCGATGTAGTAAAGGAATACGAGAGCGGCACGACGGCCTTAAAGGGCATTTCGCTTCGCATCGAGGATGGGGAGTTCGTCTTTTTGGTCGGCCCGAGCGGCAGCGGCAAGTCGACGATCATCAAGCTGCTCACCGGCGAGATCGTGCCGACGTCCGGTCAGATCGCCGTCAACGGCTTCAGCCTGACGAACATTGCCGAGCGGCAGATCCCGCTGCTGCGCCGCTCCGTCGGCGTCATCTTCCAGGACTTCCGCCTGATCGAAAAGAAAACGGTCTACGAGAACCTGGGCTTCGCCATGCGCGCCGTCGGTTCTTCGCCGCGCGAGATCAAAAAGCGCATCCCCTATGTGCTTGAGCTCGTCGGACTTGAGGAAAAGACCGACCGTTATCCCAACGAGCTCTCCGGCGGCGAACAGCAGCGCGTGGCCATTGCGCGTGCGCTCATCAACAACCCCAGCACCATCATCGCCGACGAGCCGACGGGCAACCTGGACCCCGCGCGCTCGCTGGAGATCATGCGCCTGCTCGAGCGCATCAACCAGCTCGGCACGACAATGGTCGTCGTCACGCACGAGAAAGATCTTGTCAATCAGTTCAAAAAACGCGTCGTCACGCTCGAACAGGGCGTCATCACGAGCGATGGCGACGGCGTCGGCTATAATGCGAGGTAAGCTATGCGCAAACACGATTTTTCTTACTTTTTCGGCGAGGGCATGCGCAACATGTTCTCGCACGGATTCATGTCCTTTGCGGCCGTGGGCATCACGGTCGCCTGCCTTGTCGTCATGGGTACATTTTCGCTCGTGGCGTACAATGCGCAGGTGCAGCTCCAGCAGCTCGAGAGCGAGTATGAAATTCTCGCCTTCGTGGACGAGAGCTGCGACGATGCGCAGACCAAGGCCGTGGGGCGCGCCATTGAGCAGCGTGACAATGTGAAAGAATGTATCTTCATCAGCAAGGAAGAGGCGATGAAGTCCTTTGAGGCGCGTTACGAGGGGGACAACATGTTCCAGAACCTTGACCCCGAGATTTTGCGCGACCGCTACGCTGTCTATGTTGACGATCTGAGCATTTCCGGCAAGACTGCGCAGGATATCCTCGACAATGTCGAAGGCGTTGCCAATGTCCGTGTGGACGAAGACATCGCGGGCGGCTTTATCACGCTGCGAAATGTTGCGAGCGTAGTGTGCATCGCGCTCATTGCCATTTTGCTGCTCGTGTCGGTCTTCATCATCTCGAATACCATCAAGCTCACGACATTCGACCGCCGCGACGAGATCGCCATTATGAAGATGGTCGGCGCGACGAACGGCTTCATCCGCTGGCCGTTCGTGTACGAGGGCTTTATGATCGGCCTTCTCAGCGCGGTGCTGGGCTTTGGCTTGCAGTGGCTGCTGTATGAATCGGTCGCAAAGAGCCTTGCGATGTCCGACCGGCTGCAGCTGTTGACGATCGTCGACTTTACGTTGATCTGGCGGCCCGTGGCTGCGATCTTTGCCGCCGCCGGTATCCTGATCGGTGTGGGTGGCAGCCTGACGGCTATCCGCAAGTTCCTGCACGTGTGAGGGAGGCGGACGATGAGCAGAAAAAAGATCGCACGCATCCTCCTGGTGCTGGCTGTCGTTGCGTCGCTGACGCTGACGGAGCTGACGCCGCTTTCCATGGTGCAGGACGCTTCCGCCGTCACGCAGGCGGATATCGACAAGCTCAAAGACGAGCTCAGCGGCATGAACTCGGAAAAGTCGCAGCTTGAAAAGGAGCTCAAGTCCATCCAGAATGACAAGAGCGCGGCGCTTGCGCAGAAGGAGAACATCGACAAGCAGATCAACTTGCTTCAGTCGGAGATCAAGGGCGTTGAGTCGCTCATCAGCGAGTATGAGTCTCTCATCACGCAGACCGAGCAGGAGATCCGCGAGAACGAAGAAGAAGAGGCGCGCCAGTACGAAAAGTTCTGCGAGCGCGTGCGCTCAATGGAGGAGCGCGGTACGGTGTCGTACTGGTCAGTGCTGTTCGACTCGGCGAGCTTTTCCGACTTGCTGAGCGCCATGGACTTCATCAGCGAGATCATGGACAGCGACCAGAAGGTCATCGACGATTTGCGTGCCCTGCGCGAGCAGATCGAGCAGAAGAAGGCCTCGCTCGAAACGTCCCTTGCCGAGCAGCAGAGCGCCAAGGAGACGCTCGTCGCCAAAAAGAGCGAGCTGAACACCCAGCGCGCTGAGGCGGAAAAGGTGCTTGCCGAGCTCAAGGCGAACGAAGCGCAGTACAAGCAGGTCCTTTCGGAAAAGGACGCCGCGATGGAGCGCCAGCAGGCGGAGATCGTGCGCCTTTCCCGTGAGCTTGCCGAAAAGAACGGCAACACCACCGTGACCTATGGCGGCTACATCTGGCCGTGCTCGAGCAAGTATGTCACCTCGCCGCTCGGCGCGCGCTACACGGGCATCGCGGGCGCGTCGAGGAATCACGCGGGCATTGACATCGGCCGCGTGGGCTACACGACGCAGGCCGTCGCCGCCAAGGCACGGTCATCATCTCGGCTTACAATAAGTACCGCGGCAACTATGTGGTCGTCAGCCACGGCAGCGGCAACACGACGACGTATCAGCATTTGTCATCCCGTTCGGTCAGCGTGGGCACGTATGTCGCGCAGGGTCAGGTCGTCGGCATCACCGGTACGACCGGCGTGAGCAGCGGCCCGCACCTGCACTTTGAGATCCTGCACCGCGGTCTGCGCTATGACCCCGCCGAGGCCCTGCAGAATGCGTCGTAGCCGCGCAAAGATCCGCTGGAAACAGCCGCTGCTTACCCTTGCGGCCTTAACGCTGCTGCTGGCGTTTGACTGGCGGCTGGGGCTTTTGAGCCTTGTGCCCGTGGCGCTCGCCTTTGCAGTGATGACGAGCATGACCGGCAAGAAGATGCAGGAGCAAATGACCCAATACCAAAACGCGCTGGCGGATATGTCGGGCGAAGCGGTGGAGTATGTGCGGGGTATTCCCGTGGTCAAGACCTTCGGGCAGAGTGTGTTTTCCTTCAAAAAGTTCAAGGCCACCATTGA
>OHTB01000896.1_pt1 | contig 14859 bp, 8 predicted proteins | sample 1578771 | NCBI WGS metagenome assembly OHTB01 (sample SAMEA3879516, study PRJEB24766) | human gut metagenome | biome: human-associated habitat; feature: feces | place: USA | collected 1985/1987 | reverse complement strand
TCTGGCCAGACCGGAACTTTTCCTGGAAAAATACGACACCTATCAGGAGAGTGGGGATCTGTGCCGGATCGACCTGGCGAAGAACTTCCGAAGCCGTGTGCAGGTGGTGGATGCGGTAAACGATGTGTTTTCCCGCATCATGAGCCAGGAGATCGGCGGCATTGCCTATGATGATAAGGCAGCATTGTATCCCGGGGCCACATATCCCGCCACAGAGGATCCTGCATACGGCAGTGAACTATTACTGATCCGTAAGCCGGAGAAGGGGGATGGTGCGGAAGGCGGCAGCGGAGAACAGCGTCCCGACGGGGCAAGAGGTCCCGTGGACTATGACAACGTAAGACAGCTGGAAGCTCTGGCTATTGCGGCACGTATCAAGCAGCTGAAGGGCAGTCTGAAAGTCATGGAGAAGGCTACGGGAGAATTGCGCCCGGTGCGGTACTCGGATATGGTGATTTTGCTTCGTACCACCAGTGGCTGGGATGAGGAATTCAAGAAAGTACTGGAACAGCAGGGAATCCCTGTCTACATTACATCCAAGGCCGGATATTTCGGGGCCCTGGAAGTACAGGAACTGCTGCAGTTTTTACGAGTGCTGGACAACCCGAGACAGGATATTCCGCTGTTCGGTGTGATGCAGTCGATCTTCGGAGGCTTTACCCAGGAAGAAATCGCCCGGATCCGCAGCGGAAGCAAAGGGCATTCCCGGAAGAGAATGACACTGTATGAGGCATTGAAAGAAGTGGCGCAGAGTGGACGGATGGCGGAAGCGGGAGAAGAGGCATCAGCGGGCGAAAGCGCCGGGGAAGAAACCGCTGGGGAAGAAACCGCCGGGGAAGAAACCGCCGGGGCCGGACAGTACTGGCAGCGCGCATTGGAAGCTGCAACAGTACCGGAGGACATGGAAGCGGAGACAGAACTTTCCCAAAAGGCAGATACTTTCTTACAACGTATTGATCATTACCGTGATCTGACTCCCTTCACCTCCATCCGCGACCTGCTGCAGCGGATCCTGGACGATTACGATTATCTGAACTATGTGACGGCACTTCCTGCTGGCAGCAAGCGCCGGGCCAACGTGGAGATGCTGCTGACGAAGGCTTCTGCTTTTGAGAAGACCAGTTATTTTGGACTGTTCCATTTCATCCGTTATATGGAACAGTTGGAAAAATACGATGTGGATTACGGTGAGGCGGATACCCTGGACGAAAATGCCGATGTGGTGCGGATCATGAGCATCCACAAGAGTAAAGGTCTGGAATTCCCCGTGGTATTTGTCTCCGGGCTGTCGAAGCGTTTCAACATGCAGGATGCGAACCAGTCCCTGATCGTGGATATGGATCTGGGAGTAGCGGTGGACTATGTGGATTCCGGCCGCCGCATTAAAAATAAGACCCTCCGCCGGGCTGTTCTGTCAGCGAAAATGAAGGAGGACAATCTGGCGGAGGAACTGCGTGTGCTTTACGTGGCACTGACCCGTGCCAGAGAAAAACTGATCCTGACAGCGGTGTTGGATAAGGCGGAGGAAAAATGGGAGCTGTCCCGGATGACAGGACAGGAGAAGCTGACCTATCTGGATTTCTGTGAGGCGGGGAGCTATATGGATTTTCTGCTGCCGATCCTGCCTAAGACAGGAATTGCAGTAACAACGCTGGGAACAGAAGACCTGGCGGCAGAGGAGATCAGGGAACAACTGCGCATGGGAGACCGCAGGGAACTGTTGCAGCGTGTGACGGACGGCGAGACTCCTTTGCCTGGGGACCCGGAGGAGAACGAACGAAAGCTTGCGAAACTGCGGGAGCGATTTGCCTATGCCTATCCGTATCCCGGCCTGCAGAAGCTCTATACCAAGACCACGGTATCGGAACTGAAGATTGCGGCCATGGCGGAGAAGGATGAAGCGGCATTTCATACCTTCGAAGAAAAAGAAGTGGTGCCTTATATCCCGGCTTTCCGCAGAGAACAGGAAAAGGTCAGCGGAGCCGTCCGCGGTAACGCGTTCCACCGGACCATGGAACTGTTGGACTTTTCTTATCTGTTTATGGAATCCGGACTATTTGCCGGATGCCCTGGGACTTATGAGGAATACCGTCAGGGCCTGGATACGGACCGGTTACAGGAACGTCTGAAGGAATTCCTGCAGCGGGAGACAGCTTCCCTACGACTGACAGAAGAGTATGCGCAGGCCGTAAGCCTTCCCAAAATCCGGCATTTTCTGGAACAGGAGCTGGCCTACCGCATGTGGAGAGCTTTTGAACAGGGCCTTTTGTACAGAGAGCAGCCCTTCGTGCTGGGCATTGATGCGAAGCGCCTGGATCAGGACCTTCCTGAAGGAGAAAAGGTTCTCATTCAGGGTATCATCGATGTCTTCTTTATAGAAAACGGAGAGATCGTCCTGCTGGACTACAAGACCGATGTGATCGATTCCCTGCAAGCCCTCTGGAACCGCTACAGCGTCCAGATCCAATACTATGAGGAGGCACTGACGAAGCTGATGCAGTTGCCCGTGAAGGAGAGGATCCTGTATTCCTTCTATCTGGAAAAATACGAGTAAAAAAGCCGGAGTAAATGGAGGTTTCATATGAGTCAATATTTTGATTTATCAATAAGAAGGATTGAGATAAAGAAACCAAAAAGAGACTTGAAACCTGTTATTAAATTACAGGATGAAGTTAATAAGACTTTGCTGCATGATGAATATTATTATCCTACAGATGAAAGAACTATACAGGAATGTTTGGATGGTGATTATATCTTATTAGGCGTATATAATAAAGATAAGCTTATTGCAGCAAGCTTTGCATTTGAAGGTGGTTTGTTCTTCTCTAAGCCTATTACTGATTGGATGGAAATTCCTGGCAATAAAATTATGTGTCATGAATTCGTTGTGGTTGATATGGAATATAGAGGTAATGGTATACAGAAGAGATTCATGGATGCTACTATAAGAGAAGCTAGACAGATGGGTTATGATACTATTTGGTGTTGTGCTCATCCTAATAATACTCCGTCTGTATGTAGCATAGAGAGTACAGGCTATAAATTTGCCGATCAGTTTGTTGTAGATGGCTGGCCTAGGAATGTTTATTACAGAAGTACATCTATACAGAGATAGCAATTATTTAGAGGGAGAGTATAAGTTAAGTATGGCATGGTATGCAGAACGAAAAAGAAAATGTTGGTATTGTATCTGTGGTGTAGAAATGAAGTAGGATGACAAGGTGGAAATCCGGTTTCGTGTGAGGGATAACGGTATCGGAATGAGTCCGGAGTTCCTGCCGCACCTGTACGATCCGTTCTCCCAGGAGCCGAGATGGGAGAAAAGGTCAAGGGAACTGGTCTGGGACTACCCATCGTGAAGAGTCTTGTTGACATTATGGGTGGTACGATCTCTGTGAAGAGTGAACTGGGGAAGGGTACAGAATTTATCGTAGACCTGTATGTGCCGCCGGCAGAAGCCGAGGTGGAGGAGCATTCCGAGGAAAACATCACGGAGAATCTGATGGATGCCAGAATTTTACTGGTGGAAGATAACGAGATCAACATTTATGTGGCCCAGCTGATCCTGGAAAAAGCCGGATGTGTGGTGGAGATTGCAAACGGTACCTATCATTGCCATGACAGCGGATGCTTTTGAAGAGGAGAAGAAAAAGACGCTGGAGGCCGGAATGAACTATCACCTGTCCAAGCCCATCAACCCGAAGACATTGTATAATATCCTGTCGAACCATCTGACCGGAAAAGAGGCATAGAGATCAGAGATATAGAACCCAGAGATATTAGAATCATGACATGTAAAAAGGAGGTATCCGTGGCGGATATCTCCTTTTGTGTTGCCTTAACTGCTTACAATATAAAATTAAGCGGTGATCACGGTGCCGGCCTTGCCCCTGATGGCATCCTTGACGTGATCCATGGAAGTGATCAGAACCTTTCCTGCTGGAACCTTCTCCAGATAAGCAATGGCTGCCTCGATCTTGGGAAGCATGGTGCCTTCCTCGAACTGACCTTCTGCCATCAGTGTCTTGGCTTCCGCAACGGTGAGAGTCTCCAATGCAGTCTGATCCTCTTTGCTGTAATTTTTATAAACGCAGGGAACACTGGTCAGGATGATCAGCTCATCACAGCTTAAATCGGAAGCAAGCTTACCTGCAATGGCATCCTTCTCAATCACAGCGGAGGCACCCTTCAGCGCATGCTTCTGCTCAATGACGGGAATTCCGCCGCCACCGCAGGCAATAACGACCTGATCTGCGGCTGCCAGAGCACGGATGGCTTCGATCTCCACGATGTCGATGGGCTTGGGAGCAGCAACGACACGACGGAAGCCTTTACCGGGATCTTCCTTGACATAATTGCCCTTTTTCACTTCGATCTCGGCGTCCTCTTTGGACATGTAACGGCCAATGACCTTGGTGGGCTCATAGAAAGCCTCGTCATAAGGGTCTACGGTTACCTGGGTGAGGATGGTGCTGACCGGCTTGGAGATACCGCGGTCCAGCAGCTCTGCCCGGAGAGAGTTCTGGATATCGTAGCCCACATAACCCTGACTCATAGCGGAGCAGACACACATAGGTGCGGGGGTATAATCGATGTAGACACGACGCAGCTCTGTCATGGCCTTGTGGATCATGCTGACCTGAGGACCGTTACTGTGGGTGATGGTCAGCTGATAATCAGCCTCCACCAGATCTGCCAGTGCTTTTGCGGTTACTTTTACCGCATCCCACTGCTCGGTAGTGGTATAGCCCAGGGCATCATGTCCCAGAGATACAACAACTCTTTTTTTGCTCATAAGATTACCTCTCTATATGTATTTTTCCTAAAAATTTCTTTGTCAAAAGATGTAATCAGTATAACATATTTTCTATGGAGTGTATAGCAATTTCTATCCTTTACATCCCGTGCCGCAAAGTAATATAATGATACAGAGTCAAAGGTCATAACTCGTTCCTGCCTGAAGGAAGAGAGCTATGCCTTATTGACCCGAATGGGTGTAGAATCAATGGCAGGAAGGAACAGGAGCATTATGCAGAAAAAAGAACGTATGGCAAATCTGGAGGTATTGCGCTGTGTGGCAATGATGATGGTGGTCGTGTTGCACTATCTGGGCAAGGGAGGATTGCTGCCGGATCTGACGGCTCCGCTGTCCGCACAGGATACCGTGGCATGGCTGCTGGAAGCATTCTGCATCGTGGCGGTCAATGTCTACATGATGATCAGCGGCTACTTTTTATGCGAAAGCTCCTTTAAACTGAGCAGACTGCTCACGCTGTGGGTACAGCTGTGGCTGTATTCTGTGGGAATCGGCGTGCTGGCGGCGGTGACGGGGATCGTTCCCGCGGCGGAAGTCAGCACTCACTATTATCTGACCCTGTTGTTCCCGGTGACTATGGGACATTACTGGTTCCTGACAGCGTATCTTTTCTTATATATATTGCTCCCCTTTGTGGGAATGGGACTGCGGCGGATGACGAAGCAGCAGTTTCAGGTGGCATTAGTACTGCTGTTTGTCACCTTCTGCCTGTTAAAATCTGTGCTGCCCTTCCGGCTGGAAGAAGACGGTAAAGGCTATGATTGTCTCTGGTATCTGTGTGTATTTTGCGCGGCGGCTTACCTACGCCGATTTGGAATCCCGTTTTTACAGAAAAAATCCCGGGCATTATTGTTGTATCTGATCGGTATCTTCGGAACCTTTGGAGAAGCCATGCTTTTGCACCTGTTTTATTTGAAAACAGGCAGTCTGGAGCTGATCCTGAAGATTCCGTATGAGTATAACCATATTTTCCCGTTTCTGGCTTCACTGGGGCTGTTCTGCCTGTTTTTGGACAGCAGCATACAGGGAAAGATCGGCAGTGTGGCGGTGAGGATCGCGCCCTACACATTAGGAGTGTATCTGTTACATGAGAACCTTGGGGTGCGCTATGCATGGCAGAAGTGGCTGGGTGTGGAGCAAATCGACGGTGTACTGCCGTTGCTGTTGTGGACGGTACTTGTTGTTGTGGTAGTATTTGTACTGGGAATTCTGGTGGATTTTGTGCGGAAAGCTATCTGCGACGGACTGCATAAGATATTCCTGCATATCCGCCCCTATCGTGTTCTTTCGGAACAAATTCAGACCGTAGATACTATGTTTAAAAAAGAGGTGACACAGTGACAGATAACATGAATCATAAAATAGCGGGAACCGTCGGTCAGAATCAGAGGCGCCTTTGGGATTTCTTGTTCGTGGCTGTTCTGGTACTGTATCCCCTGCGGCATATTGCATGGGGACTGGATCTGTGGGATACCGGCTACGGCTATGCGAACTTTGAATATATGGGAACGGAGCATATGGATCCCATGTGGCTGTTTTCCACGTATCTGACCACTGCCATCGGACATTTCCTTAGTCTGCTGCCCGGAGCGAAGACGTTGATCGGCATGAATTTTTACACAGGCTTAAGTATCAGTCTGCTGGCAGTCTTGGGATATTATTTTTGTACGAAAGTGTTGAAGATACCGGCATGGCTTACATTTTTTGGCGAATTTACAGCGGTAAGCTTCTGCTGGTGCCCTACGGGATCTTTTTATAATTATGTGACCTATGTATTTTTCCTGATTTCCGTGATCTATCTGTATCTGGGACTGTCCCGGGGGAAAGGAGGTTTACTGTTTGCCGCAGGGGTGGCACTGGGCTGTAATGTGCTGGCAAGATTTTCCAATCTGCCGGAAGCGGCTATGATCGTAGGTGTGTGGGCATATGGAATCATCTGCTGGCTGGAAGAGCGTAGAGAAATCGTGAAAAGCTCCCGACAGACCACGGACTTTTCCAGGGAAAACTCTAGGGAAAACTCCAGGGAAAATACGGATGAACAGAAAGCACGAAAAAAAGCGGCAGGTGTCAGGCTGCGCAGAAAATTATTGCAGAATACCGGTATGTGTCTGGCAGGGTATCTTACGGCATTGCTTGTATTGTTCGGTTATATTCAGATCCGCTATGGCATGGATGAATATGTGAAAGGCATTCTGCGACTGTTTTCCATGACGGAGGTGGCAACGGACTATACGGCTGCATCCATGATCATGGGCATGTTCGACTGGTATTTCCAAAATCTGTACTGGGAGATACGGATGTGCGTGTTCCTGATCGTGGGAATGATAGCAGTGGGATTATTGGAATTCGTCGCAGCTTGTGTCAGAGATTCTTATGCAGGGAAGGACACGGTCAAAAAGGTTCTACGGATCCTGGAATGGGCGGGAAGTATCGCACTGGCGGCTGTGATGGTGTTCTGGCTGTACCGCCAGGGCTTCTGTGCCAGAGAATATACGAATTACGGTGCCATTATCTGGCCCGGAGTGACGTTTTTGACATTGACTCTGCTGGTGACCCTGTGGCGGATCTTTACGCCCTCCGCGCCGAAGGAAGAAAAGCTGATCAGCGGACTGATCTTCCTGATCGTATGGATCACTTCCCTGGGCAGTAACAACAAGCTATACCCCAGCATGAACAATCTGTTTCTGGCATTGCCCTATATGTACTGGCAGTTCTACAGGTTCTGCAAATATGTTGGCAGCTTTCGGTGGAAGCGGATCACCATATCTGCTATGCCGGTAAAATGTCTCTTGGGCGCTTTCTTTCTGTTGTTCTTTGTACAGGTGGTGCTGTTTGGCAGAAGCTTTGTGTTTGCGGAAGGCACAGGAGTGCAGGATCTTAACGCGCAGGTGACGAATAATGAGACATTAAAAGGTGTGTGGATGAGCGAGGAACGGGCCGGATGGATGCAGGGGATCTCAGAGTATGTGAATGAACGGGGACTTGCCGGAAGAGATGTACTGATCTACGGACAGATCCCGGCGCTGTCTTATTATTTACAGATGCCTGCAGCGTTCAATCCCTGGCCGGATCTGGATTCCTACCAGAGCGGACAACTGGAACAGGATATGCTTAAGATGCAGGAGCGGATGGATGCGGATGCTTCTTATCGCCCGGTGGTACTGTTGGAGAAGAAATATGCCGTGTATCTGGAAGCTGGAGAGAATGCACTGGAGGCCTTGCAGCCCACGGAAAAAGAGCGCGGCCTGATCGTGGACAATCCCAAGCTTTTGCTGATCGGAAAATTCATGGAAGATTATGGGTATGAGAAGACTTTTGAAAATGAGAAATTTGTGATCTATGAATAGAGTCATGGAGTTGTGCAGGGTCAGCCGTGTGCAGAAAAATCCCCGGAAGAAAATCTCCGGGGATTTTTGAGTGTGTGCGCCTAGCGGCGCACGTTTCTAACGGGTTAAAGTCCCGAATCCGCCCGGTAGTGGGAAGGATATAGCCGAAGGCAAGGGTGTCCATCGTGAGGTGGAATCTGAAGGAAGCTGGATGTGAGGAAAATACTAACTCATGGGCAAATCTCTGGTCTGACGGACAGAAATCTTATATGAGGTTATGCATGAGGGTAAGGTTGCACACCAAATCGAAGCCCAATAACTACACGGAATCATGCATGATAAATGAGGCAGATGGATGGAGAGGAAGAAACGTGTGGTACCTAGGGAGGTCTGTGCGGTATGCCTTGAAAGAGGTAACCATTGCATAAAGCAATGCTGAACGCACAGAAGTCAGCAGAGGTCATAGTAGCCAAACGGAACAAGATCCGTTCGAGGTGAAGGACCGAATCAATAGGAGTCTTAAGTATGACCCGGAAAGGAGGAATGGGCAGATGGATGCAGAAAACAAGGAAAGCTGCTTGCAGAGAGACAGCGCGGAACGTAAAGGGTATGTAAGAGCGCATCGCTCATTCAACCGGATATGGAAAGAAAGAGACAGTGCAGAGCCAGACATTTTAGGTAAGATACTGAGTAAGGACAATCTGAACAGAGCTTACAAAAGAGTGAAGGCAAACAAGGGAGCGCCGGGAGTAGATGGAATGACTATCGAAGAGGCGTTTCCGTGGTTGAAGGAACATAGCCATGAACTGACAGAGAGGATACGGAAAGGGCACTATACCCCGTCCCCGGTCAGAAGAGTGGAAATCCCGAAGCCGGACGGCGGAGTACGAAAGCTTGGTATTCCCACCGTCACAGACCGCATTATCCAGCAGGCGATATCACAACAGCTGATACCGATTTATGAGCCGAAGTTCGCAGAAGGAAGTTTCGGATACCGACCGGAACGGAGTGCAAAAGATGCAGTTCAGAGGATAAAGGAGTATGCAGAACAGGGATATACAAGGGCGGTCGTCCTTGACCTGTCCAAGTATTTCGATACGCTGAACCATGAATTCCTTGTAAATATCCTGCGCAGAGATGTAAAGGATGAAAGAGTGATTCAGATGATAAAGAGGTATCTGAAAAGCGGAGTGATGGAAAACGGTGTAGTGGTCAAGACGGAAGAAGGTTCGCCGCAGGGAGGAAATCTCTCCCCGCTGTTAGCCAATGTCTATCTTAATGAGTTTGACCAGGAATTCAACAAAAGAGGGGTACCGTGCATCCGCTATGCAGATGATATTGTACTGTTAGCGAAGAGTGAACGGGCATCTGAGAGGTTGTTGGAGAGCAGTACGAAATATCTGGAAGGGACGCTGAAACTGAAGGTGAACCGGGAGAAAAGCCGTACGGTCAGTGTGTTTGCAATACGAAATTTTAAATACCTTGGTTTTTGTTATGGGAAGAACGGAAAAGGAATCTATATCCGTGTGCATGAAAAGTCATGGAAGAAAGCCAAGGAAAACCTGCGCAGGCTCACTTCCCGGAGCAGATGCAGAAGTATAGTGAAAGCCATGAAGCGAGTAGAAATCTATATGAGGGGATGGCTGAACTACTATAGTATAGCAGACATGAAAAGAAACATCGAAGACCTGAATGGATGGCTGTACCGAAGGATACGGATGTGTATCTGGAAGCAGTGGAAACTACCCAGAACGAGAATGAGAAAACTAATCGGACTGGGAGTAGCCAGTCACTATGCGGCAACAATCGCCAATGACCGCAAAGGATACTGGTTTAATGCCGGGAACAAAGCGGTAAACTGGGCGTTGAATAAAGAAAGACTGATAAGCTGGGGCTACTATGATTTAGCGACAGCGTACCAGTCCATGCACGTCAACTATTGAAACCGCCGTGTACCGAACGGTACGCACGGTGGTGTGAGAGGACGGCGGTTAATCACCGTCTCCTACTCGATTTACGATGAGCCAGCCTGCTCGATTTTGCGGTGGGCGCACTCGTTTGACAAAATTTTATAAAAATATGAGACGAATCGTATGGAAAATATTGACGATGCCTTTGCTTTTTCGGTATAATAAATGATACGGATAGTATAAAAACAAAATTGGATTTTACATCTGCAAAGGGTTGGGAAATATTTGAAATTTTGCAGGATATAGAAAGGCATGAGGGTTATGAAGAAAAGTACAAAAGCATGGAGCATGAAGATGAGACTGGCCTTGCTGGCACTGGCGGCACTGGCGTGGATAGCCGTGCCGGTGAGTGCGAGAGCGGAGACGGATGTGTGGGACGGTACGACTGCAAGTGGGTTTGCCGGAGGCACCGGTACGGAAGGAGATCCCTGGCTGATTGAAAATGCAGAGCAGCTTGCGTATCTGGCGCAGCAGGTGAATAATGGCACGGATTATGAAAGGAAGCATTTTCGGCTGGTTTCTGACCTTGACCTTAGAGGTAATGAGTGGACGCCGATAGGTACATATCGCAAGCCTTTCTGGGGAGGCTTTGACGGCGGCGGACATACAATAACCGGAATGACAATTACAGGAAATAGAGACTATGTGGGTCTGTTTGGAGAGTGCCACAACTTTACCGCTGCTTCCAGCTATATAAAAAGTGTCACAGTAAAGCAGGCTAATATTTCTGGTCGTAACTTTGTGGGCGCAATTGCTGGAGAAGGAGCAAATATTTCTGACTGCTATAGTATCGAAAACACGATTTGTGCGAATCGGTGCGTAGGCGGTATATGCGGAAGTCTGACAGGAAATATTTCCGGCTGCTACAATAGCAGTTCAGTAAGTGGAATTTCTACAGCAGGCGGAATCATGGGCACTGCCAGTTATGAAGGAAACGTTGGAAACGGCGTAGTTCAATACTGTTATAATATAGGTGCTGTAACAGTTTCTCAACAGGATAGCTATGTAGGTGGTATTACCGGTGCATCAGCGAATAGGTATGACATCAGTAATTGCCTGAATTGTGGTAAGATTACAGGGAATGGCAAAAATGTTGGTGGCATAGCTGGAAGCACGGATTCGAATGATATGAACTTTATCGGCAACTGCTATTACAACAGTGATTTGAATAATGCCGGGGTGGGAGAAGGAGCAAGCGATAAGGTGATTCCCCTGACTACCAGCCAGCTTTGCGGTGCACTTCCGGAGGGCTTGAATTCTACAATCTGGAATGAGGGCAGTGTCGATACCAACACTGCAGTGGCTACAGGTACAGGAAGTAGATTTGGTACAGCCAAAGGGACTTACATCAATCTGACAAAGGTGGCAAAGATCGGAGAGATGAAGGCTGCTTCCGTACCGGTTTATAACTATGTTACAACGAATGGCGACGACTGGGATATCTATACCCTGATCACCACGGCGGAGGAATTCGTAGCCATCGGACGGGATGATACAAAATGGAGCGGAAACTACGTCTTGGAGAACGATATAGATGTGAGCGGAGTACAACTCAGTTCCATTGGAGATCCAGGAACTCCGTACACAGGAAAATTCAGTGGAGACGGACATACGATAGGCCATGTCAATATGACAGGTAATTGTCTGGGCTTGTTTGGCGGGATAGGTAACATAAATGGTCAGATCGCAGAAAGCGGTAAAGTAATGCTTTTGGCTGCCAACGGAGTGATTGTTTCGACTTCGAATACCGAGACAGGAGGAATTTGCGGAAACTTGTCTGTGGGCGAAATTTATGGCTGCTCCTTTACCGGAACGGTAAAAGGGTATACAGCAGGTGGAATCTGCAGCAATGCCGGACAAAACACTATAATTTCCCAGTGCTTTTTTGCAGGAGACGTGCAGGGAGAGTATTATGCGGCAGGAATCTGCGGTTATAGTCCATTTAAAGTTATTGATCATTGCATTAGTATAGCTGCTGTTACAAGTGATAAAGATTGTGCAGGAATAGTGAACAGTGGAGATTACGGTACAACGAATTGCTATTTCAATAACGATATATGTAAAGCAGATGATAAACGCAATTTGGGGCGTACGACCCTGCAACTGACCTCTTCCAGCTTTTTCGAAGAACTCAAAACATACGACTTTAACACCGAACTCTGGACAAAGAAAGCCAACGACAAAGAGAAGGGAATCGCCTACTACCCTTCTCTTGGGGAGAATAACGCAGTTGGTGTAAAGTACACCACGGGTCTGCTGTTCGAGAGAACAGATAACGCTATTCCCACCTATGGACAAGATATTACTTTTAATGTAAAGGCACTGGTAAACTTTGTGACAAACGGAAAGAACATCTCTGCGGAAGATACGGAGGGCAGCTTTGAGATCCGGATCGAGGATACCCCGGTGGTAAATGCGGCAGAATTCCGGGACGGCACCGCAACCTACAATGCGCGGACTGCAGGTGCGACCACGTTTACCCTCGTCTACAAAGGAAATGACAATTCTTTCTTCTCTGAGAAGACGAAGAATCTGATCGTTGACATCGCCCCGGCTCCACTTACTGTAGAAGGGGAGGGCATTGCCTGTGGAACCTATGGCAATAAGCTGAGTGAACTCACAGTGACAGGACTGACGGCAAAACTGGGAACCGAGATCATCGACGGAACCTGGCAGATCATCGGAGACGAGGTTCCTTGTGTCGGAGACGATGGAACCTACACGGCAACATTTACCCCGGTACAGCATCCGGAATACTATAAGCCGTTGACTGCACCGGTGAAGCTGGCAATTGAAAAGGCGGAAGTTTCGGCAATTCCAATGCAGAATTTATATTACAGTTGGGCAGCCAAAGGAGAGAAGGAAGTACAGATACCGGGACTGCCGGAAGACAGGGGAACGACAGAATTAATCAATATGGTAAAGTCAGATGATGCTAACGTTTTGGCAACAGACCAGGCTATCAGATATTCGGAAGGTAAGCTGATATTCACATTGGGAGAAAACACCATGGAGGATATCAAGCATTCTGCGGCTATTCAAATTGTATTGAGGTCGCAAAATTATAAAGACATCTGTGTGAATATAACCATACATCGAACCGAAAGAGCAGACCGCGAGGATACCCCGGATCCGGATGCCTTTGACATGACCTTTACCGTCAGCGGCAATGATCTGGCGGCGCAGATCACCACAGATCGCACTGACGTGGAATTCAGCTTTGATGGAACGGACTGGGGGCAGACCAAATCCACCGGAGTCGGTCACAACGAGAAGGTGACTGCACGGATCCGCTATGCGGAAACCGATGATTATAACGCAAGCCCCGCCGTATCGAAGACATGGAACTCCGGTCACGGCCCACTGAACCGCCACGACCGGGTGGAACCCACCTGTCAGGCAGAGGGCAGCATCGAATACTGGACCTGCGACGTCTGCGGACTGTATTTTGCATCCGCGGACGGAAGCAAGAGCATAACAGCGACAGAGATCGTTCTTCCGAAGACGGATCATAGCTGGGCAGAAGGATATCTGTCCGATATGACCGGACACTGGCATAAGTGTGGTGTCTGTGGAATCACCAGCAATACGGAAAAGCATGCATCCGGTGGCGCGGCCACCACAGAACGGGCGGAGATCTGTACCGTCTGCGGTTATGAGATCGCACCGAAGAAGCCTGCTGCCAGTAACGACGATGACGATGATGACAGCAGTCAGGCGTCCAATACGGACCAGAAGGCCACGGGCGCGGCAACACCTCCCGCAGCCACGGCAACGCCTGCCACACCCGGTGTGGTAAAGCCTTCTGTAATTCCCGTGCCCCCGACAACACCCGCTGCGGACGAAAACCGTAAGGAAGATGCGGCAAAGCCCTCCGGGGAGGCACAGGACACGCAGGAATCGAGTGGAGAAGCACCGCAGGAGGAGCGGATAGATTCCATGACCGCCCAGACTTCCGACTCTCAGGAATCCGGCACAGGGCAGATAACGGAGACCTCCGGTAAGGGAACGAACGCAGGCCGCGTGGCGGCAGCGGCAGCAGCCGGAGCCGTAGTGGTCGGCGGTGGCGGCGCAGCTGTCTACGTGACCATGATCAAAGGAAAGTTTAAATTCAAATAACGTATGATAAGATGATAAGCGAACCTCAGAGGCCCGGTGCTTCTGAGGTTTGTTTTGCCATAGGGGAGAAATCTGCCGGAAATTACAACAAACTATTTTCAGATGAAAATAAATGTATTAAAATAGAAATAAGTATTGGCAGAACGAAGACAGTTTTGCATAGTTACAGCAAACGCAAGAGAAAATAATGAAATATAGAAAACGGAGGATCCTACGATGAAGAGAATCGGAATGTTGACGAGCGGTGGTGACTGCCAGGCATTAAATGCTGCCATGAGAGGTGTGGTGAAGACCCTGGCGAACAGTAAGGAAGAGGTCGAGATCTATGGCTTCCTCGATGGCTACAGAGGACTGATTTACGGTAATTTCCGCATGCTGACAGACAAGGATTTCTCCGGCATCCTTACCAAGGGCGGCACGATCCTGGGAACCTCCCGGACCCCGTTCAAGACGATCCAGGATCCGGATCCCAACGGACTGAACAAAGTGGAAGCCATGAAGCAGAATTATTATAAGCTGCAGTTGGACTGCCTGGTAATTCTCGGTGGTAACGGCACCCACAAGACTGCGAACCTGTTGCGCAAGGAAGGACTGAATATCGTGACCCTGCCCAAGACCATCGACAACG
>OHTB01000892.1_pt1 | contig 14942 bp, 9 predicted proteins | sample 1578771 | NCBI WGS metagenome assembly OHTB01 (sample SAMEA3879516, study PRJEB24766) | human gut metagenome | biome: human-associated habitat; feature: feces | place: USA | collected 1985/1987 | reverse complement strand
GGGGTATAATGACGGTCTCATCCGGGTGGGAATGATCCAGACGGGAAAAGAGTCTGACTGGAGAGATGCCAATACCAATGATTATCTGAATACGTTCACCAAAGAAAGAGGCTACGATCTGATCTATATCGACGGCAATTCCAGTTCGGAGCGCCAGGTAAAAGCCATGTACGATCTGATCCAGCAGAAAGTAGATTATATTATCCTGCAGCCCATCGTGGAGACCGGATGGGAGGATGCCATACATGCCGCAAAGGAAGCTGGGATACCGGTCATCGTAGCGGATCGTAAAATCGCTGTGGATGAAACGGAATACGTGTCCTGGATCGGTTCGGATTTTGAAGAGGAAGGCCGGAAAGCTGTAACGTGGCTGGATCAGTATTTAACAGAGCAGGGACGGGAAAACGAGACAATCCACATTGTCCTGCTGGAAGGAACTGAAGGAGCTACCGCTGCCATCGGAAGAACGAACGGTATTTTACATGGAGTGGAGGAACATCCGAACTGGACTATCGTAGACAGGGGATGTGCCAATTTCACTCAGGGAGAAGGCCAGACCTATATGGAAAATCTGCTCAGCGAAGGAACGGTAAAGGATATTGATGTTATCATTTCGGAAAATGATAACATGATCTTTGGTGCCATGAAAGCACTGGATCGGAACGGCATAAGCTATGGACCTGAGGGAGACATCATTATGATCTCCTTTGACGCTTTGCACGAAAGCTTTGAAAATATGATGGCGGGAAAATTACATGCCACCGTGGAGTGTAATCCGCTGTTGGCATCCACGGTGGAGACGGTCATAGAAGAACTGGAAGCCGGCAGAGAGGTGGATAAGATCTATAACACTGAGGAAAACATCTATACCTATGAAAATGCAGCCGACTATATAGATCAGAGAAAGTATTGATTTCCGAGGATTACGAATGAAAAAATCATTAAAATATAAAATCGTTCTGGCTATTGTTATCATCGTATGCATTATGGACGTGAGCTTCATATTTGTAAACTACGTCAATTATATGAATGTCAATCGGAATTACACAGATTCTCTGGCGCAGACTGTGGCGAATACCTGCAGGCTGGTGGTAGACGGAGACAGCGTAACGGACTATCTGGACAACAGACGGAGAAATACGGCTTATTACGAGGTATGGAATAAACTCATTGACTATCGCAACACCAGTGAAAATGTATTGCAGATCAGCGTGGTCAATTTCAGGGATGGCGGAGGATGTTATGTGTATGACACAGATCTGACAGAAAACGGAGCCTTTTTAGGAGATATCCTCCCCTATGATGAGGTACAGAATGCTATAAAAGACGAGTTGATCGCATGTGAGAAAATAGAACCGTTGGAGTATAACGGAAGAAGCGATTACTACATTCCGCTGAATTCCTCATACAATATTCCGGTGGCTTATATTATCGTAGGAATTTCCACAGAAAATGTCAGATGGGAGCAATTGACTTATTTAGGGTATATTACCATCATTGTTACATCGATTACGGTGCTTTTCGGAGTCTTTATGATCTGGTTTATGCAGCACAATGTACTGCGACCGTTAAATGCCATGTCCAAGGCGGCTTCCAGCTATTCTATTGACATTTTGAGGGATGGTAAGGAATCTCCCATCGGCCGGATGAACATCAGAACCGGAGATGAACTGGAACGACTGTGTGAATCCATGAAGAAAATGGAGCATGATATCATTGCGTCCAGTTCCCAGCTGGCTATTGCTGATTGGAACAGCAATCATGACAGCATGACGCAGCTCTACAACAAGAGACACTACAAAGAACAGTTAAAAGAACTGCAGAATGACAGTACCATCGGTGTAATTTATTTCGACATTGACAATTTGAAACGCATGAATGATACCTTCGGACATGAAAAAGGCGATGCTGTGATCCTGAAAGCAGCGGAATTTATCCGGAGGTATCTCACGGAGCAAGCAAGCGGATTCCGTATCGGCGGAGATGAATTTGTAATGCTGATCAGAGATTGTACGGAAGAAAAAGTACAGGAACTGGTAAGTACCATGCGTGGAGATGAGAAAGGAAATTTATCGGATGTAACAGCAGAGTTTTACTGCCGTCTTGCAATCGGCGGAGCCTTTCGCAAGACAGCAGAAACTCTGGAAGAAACCATAAAACGGGCAGATGATGAAATGTACAAGAATAAACATTCCGTGAGAAAAGCCTGAAATTTCAGGCTTTATTGAATAGTCAGCCGGAAGCTGCCATCGTTGCCCTTCAGCCGGATCCGGTACAGATCATGATCCCATGCCGTTTTCAGGCGTGCGTCCGTGATCGGTAAAGTTTCTATGGCAAGCAGATCAGCCCCTTCGAAGGAGGCAGATGCTTCTCCGATGGAGAGTTTACCGTCAAAAAGAATAACAGGTTTTTCATAAGTAATAAAATTAAGAATAACATCTTGTGCATTTGTATGGTCTTCCAATACGACAGTGTTGGAAGACTTTTTTAATGTCACCCTGCGGCTATAGGTCAGACCCGGTACAACGGCTCCGGCATCGGGATAGGCGGCAGCCAGTTCCATGGAAATAGAAGGTTCGGCTCCGGTCAGCTCCGTCACCACTTTTTCCGCACGGTATTCCACACCGTCCTTCTGATCCGTACCGCAGATTGTAGGCAGGTTGTGATACCCTGACTGCATGGTCCAGATCTCGTAACGTCTGGGAGAGAAGGTCTTCCGGGTGTAGGTCTCCACACCGATATCCGCCAGAATGGGCAGTCCATTTTTGTATAAGGTGATGCTGCCGGTATCATTGTGGTTGTGACTGTCGGCATTGTCTCCGGCTTTGACTGCCAGATCCAGAGTATCGGAATGCACGAGGAACAGCCCTACGCTGGGATAATAGACATCCCGGTGGGAAAGTGTTCCGGAAGTATTCTGCTGCATCAGTTCTTCATAATGAAATACGGTCTGCATGCGATAGAACAGATTCCCACCGTTCACTTCATCTGTGAAAAGCTGACCCTGTCCCGCCTGGAAATCTTTTGCGGCGAACAGGCAGAGATCCTCCTGCCCGGTGGCCTTGCCAAAGAGATATTCCCGTACTCCTGCGCGACCGGCGATGGGAGAGCAGTCAGCAAAATTGAAATAGTATTTATCATTCACATGCACGTTCAGAATATAGGATGCAATATTTTTCACCTTATCCCACCGGAACAGAGTGTCGAAATGACCGGCGGTAACCGTGTTCAGCACAGTCATGGCACCGTATAGACATAGTCCCGCATGGCGATAATATTGGGCACCCTCCTCGCAACAGCCGTCATTGCCGTAATCCTTGAGAAAATAATCACAGCTTTCAGCGGCCTTATGCAGGATCGCCTGCAATGTGACAACTGTGTCAGACGTATTCTCCGGCAGGAACAACGGAGCATTTCCGCAGAATGTGCGCACCGGAGAGGACAACCGAGAGGACATTTCCACACTCCAGGGCATCAGGAACGTGGTCAGCAGTACATTCTGTGTACACCATACGGTCCAGTTGCACATAGGCTCATCGTCATGTCCCATCCACCAGAAATGTGCGGTCAGGTAGGGCAACAGGATCCGGCGCTTCAGATTGTCCTCGATGCAGGTCAGGATAAAAGGGCTGACCGCATTCAAATCGTCTTCCAGCAGATAAGCCGCACAGGCCAGCAAAGCTCCGGTCTCGCAGGCGAACAGATCCATGACGGGCCTGGTCACATCCGGCAGGATCAACTGCGGGGTATCGCGGATATAGGAGTTATGCGCGGGAAGCTGCCAGGCAGTCTCTTCACAGATGGAATAGATACCATTGAGAATATCGTCCAGAAAACGTCCCTGATGTTCCACACATTCGGCCTGGATCAGATCATTTAAGGCATTACGTTTGGCAAAATAGAGGGCTTCAAAAGCAGCCCGGTCACCGTCTCTTTTAAAACGCATATAATCCGTGGCACGGATCACCGGAAAAGAGTAATTCAGTTTTTCCTCACCTGCCTGAATGAGTTTTTCTTTTAATGACTCAGGGAGAGTCTCATAGGATGTCTGCATAGAAGCTTTCGGAAAAGGCCGGAAAGACTGAAAAGTACCATGAAAAGTTTCGGCTGTTTCCAAAAAGCGTTTTTCTATATTATGATTGGCACAAGCTGTTTTATTGTTCTGATTGTTCATCGTTATGCTCCGTTATATATGTTAATTAAATTTCCCATTCACATATTCCGTGGGGGAGACACCCTCCACCCGTTTAAATACCTTGCTGAAATAGAAGGCACTCTCGAAGCCCAGAGCCTCTGCGGCCTCGTAGACCTTCATATTTTCTTCTTCCAGCAGCCGTTTGGCTTCCGTGATCTTGCAGATGTTGATATATTCACTGAAGCCGGTATCGTTGTATTTGCTGAACAGCTGGCTTAAGTAATTCGGGCTGATGCCGAATACCGCTGCTACTTCATTCAGGGACAACCGCTCGCTAACATGTTCATTAATATATTTTCGGACGTTAGTTACGATGTGGTTTTTATAATCCTTTCGACGGGATTGGAACAATTCGCACAGCTGTCCGCAGAAGAATTGCAGCCACTGGATCACGTGATCCACATTGGACTGCTTATAGAGGGAACGGTAGCCATCCGGATCGTCTGCAAAAAATCCGGACACAATAGATTCCCCGTCCTGCAAAAGCGAAATCGACAGATAGAGAATATTGCTGGCAGCGTCCAGAGCCTGTACATAATGTCCCGGATGATCCTTGAACAGATCGCAGAGGGACTGAATTGTAGTCTGCAGAATATCCGGATCATACTCTTCAAAGGCTCTGGTGAGATCATTTTTAAACAGGCTGATGTTAAAAGAATTCTTGGCGTTTTCCTGCGAATGATCGGTATCGAAAGCTATAATTGCGTCCTTGGGTTCCGTATTCCGGAAGATCTGTCTCGCGTACTGGTAGGAGTCACAGATGGTAGCGGGAGTCTGAACCGGGATGCCGATGCCGCAACGCAGTGTTACATTATAGTAATTCTGCAGTGTTCCGCTGATGCTTTGCAGAATGTCTGTCAGACTTTCCACATAATCATCGGTATCGGAGGATTCCGCAAAGCAGAAAATCAGTGCAAAATGGCGCAGATCCAGAGACAACGCATAAAGAGGCAGATATTTAGCCCCCAGTTCCCGTATCATCTGTAACGAACTGGTGAACAGAGGCATCTGTTTTTCGGCAGACATCTGGTCGGCCTGAGGGCTGATGATCTCTCCGTAACAGCACACATAAGCACCGTAATCGAAATTCAGATTCAGATCTCTGCTCTGCAGACGGAACTGTTCTTCGGACTCGAACAGGTCATGTAGGAGACTGATCAGGAATTTGTCGTAAAAAGGATGAATATTTACGGCGGACAGCTGCTTTTTACGAGATTGGGAAATTTGTGTGAGCACCCGGCCTATGGCATTTTTCAGTACTTCCGGTGTCAGTTCCAGCTTTACCAGATAATCGGATACCTGATAAGACAAGGCATCTCTTGCCATCTGGAAGTCTTCATAGCTGGTGAGGATGATAAAATAAGGGCAGTTATCCCCATAGCGTTCTCTGCATGTTTTCGCAAGCTCCAGACCGTTCATGACCGGCATTTTAATGTCCGTGATCACGATGTCAGTAGATTTTTCTTCAATAATCTTCAGCGCCGCCTGACCGTTCATGGCAGTTCCACAGATCTCAATATTCATTTCGTTCCAGTTCAGCATGGAACGGATTCCAGCCTGAACCAGAGGCTCATCATCCACAATTAAAAGCTGATACATAGTAACTCCATTCTGGACAGCTTCCTGTCCGGATTAAGTGTTTTCAGATGAAATAGTTTCGGATGAAACAGTTTCATTGTTATGCAGAGGAATATTCGGTATGTGTATGGACATAGTCGTATATTCCCCTTCTTTGCTTTCTATGGTAATGCCATATTCTGCACCAAATTGGTATTGTAAGCGTTTATGCACATTGCTGACACCGATTTCCCGGAAGAAATCCGCGGAACTGTCGTCGTTGGAGCGTAATACCTGTGCAGCTTTATCCGCTGTCATGCCTACACCGTCATCTGTGACATCAATACGGATCTTTTCGGTGTTGTCCGATGTCTCATAGCCGACATGTATCCGGATGTGTCCGGCACAGCCCTTCGGTTCGATACCGTGGAAAATTGCATTTTCCACCAGAGGCTGCAATGTAAACTTGATAATCTCACTGTTGTACAGAGATTCATTATCCACCTGAATGTCCATGGTAATGGTGCCGCCGTAGCGGTAGCTCTGAATGGTGAAATAGTTCTCCAACAGAGATAATTCTTCCCGGATATCGATCAACAGGCTGGTGCCTTTGGAAATACTTTTTAACAGACGGGACAGGGAGGTGGTCATCTCGGAGATACCGGTTGCCCCCTGTATGGTTGCCATCCATTTGATAGAGTTCAGAGTATTATACAGGAAATGAGGGTTGATCTGGCTTTGCAGCATTTTATATTCCAGATCCTGTTTCTGCTTCTCATCCTCCAGTCTTTTTTCCATAAGCTCCGATACATTTTCTGACAGATCATTGATTCCCCGTCCGATATCTCCCAGCTCATGCTCCCATTCCACGCTGGGATCTCTGGAGAAATCTCCACCTGCGATTCGTACCATGCGTGTTTGCAGCTTAGAGACAGGAACTGTGATCATACGATTCATTAATATCATCAGAAGAATGCCGATGGACAGAATGCCGATCAGGATACAGGCAAGGATTCCCATGAACAGAACCGCCTGATTTGTCCGTTCCGCGTGGGAAATACTCTGGCTCAGGTAGCAGTCCGGCATATCTAACGGTGTGGTGACCAGAATCTGTTCTCCTTTGGCAGAACTGTGAATTTTGGAGATATGAGTGGTTCCGGTGAGGGAATATGCGCTCAGATCATCCAGAATACTATATTCGGGCGTAAATTCCTGCAAGCCTCCGTTTTCATAAATATAGGTATGTCCTGCAATGGACAGATAGAGAAAGCTGTCTGACGGACAACTGTAATCCTTCAAAGGTATGGTGAACAGATCTGCGGATATTTCGATGAACAGATATCCTGCCTGCTTGTTATTGTATTGGTAGGTAATGGGACGGATCACAGGTAATACTTTACGTCCCGCACGGTGAAAAGGATCGGATACAATACCGGGCGAAAAATCATAATCATCGGCAGTCAGTAATTCTTCATAATAAGGAAGCTCCGGAATCAGCGTTGCAAGATCTGCGGTAGAGGAGTACGTTGCGGTTACCACCTGCAGATAATGCTCCTGTGAGACAATGGCAATTCTGGGCATATAATTATAAGAAGAATTCCGGCTGCATTCCTCGTAGAAGGAATCATAAGTGGATACGGACAGGACAGAGCCGGGATTGGGGTTATGTTCAATATAATTGGCAATATTGGAATCTGTCTGGCAATATCTGACCAACCGGTAGACTTCATCCATACTGTTGTCCATAGACTCCGACAACAGGCGCAGGCTGGTCTCCGTGGACTGGATCAGGGTGTTCTGCAGATAGTGCCGGAATATGTAATAACTGAACAGGCTGATCAACAGACACATTCCCAAAATGGCGCTCAGAGTGAAGAGCAATATGCGATTTCGTATGCTTTTTGAGTGATAAACAGTCTTTTTCATGCTTTCAGTATAACATAACGAAAGAAAAACGGTAGTTGAAAAAACAAGATGCTAAAAAAAGTGCATATTAAAATAAAATATTACATCTTCCGAAAGCACTTTTAGAAAAAAGATAAAAAAATTATAAAAGAATGTGAATTATATTATAAATTTTTCCATGTTACGGAAAGATCTTTTTCGTTATACTTTAGTTACAGTCAAGGAACCGGTAACAACGGATCCGTAACAGACGTAACATAGTATCAAATTAACAGGAGGGTTTACATGAAAAAGAAAGTATTAAGTTTAGTGCTGACAGCAGCAATGATGACTACCATGCTTGCAGGCTGCGGCAGCTCCGACAACGGCAGCCAGACAGCTTCCACAGGGGAAGCGCCCGCAGCGAGCACAGAGGCAGCAGCTTCCACCGAAGCAGCACCTGCAGAAGAAGTTACCTTAAAGTGGGCTATCTGGGATCAGGAGACCACACAGTACTGGGGTGACATTAAGGACGCGTATGAAGCATCTCATCCCGGTGTAACCATTGAGATGGTAGACCTTGGTTCTACCGATTACATGACCGTTCTGGCAACGGAGCTTTCCGGTAGCGGCTCCGATTTCGATGTAGTAACCGTCAAGGATGTACCCGGATATGCAACTCTGGTACAGAAGGGATCTATCCTTTCCCTGGATGATTACATCTCCAAAGATGGCGTGGATTTAAGCAAATACGCAGGTGTTACCGATCAGGTAACTGTAGACGGAAGCCTGTATGAGCTGCCCTTCAGAAATGACTTCTGGGTATTGTTCTATAACAAGGATCTGTTTGATGCCAAGGGTGTTGCTTATCCTACCAACGATATGACTTTTGATGAGTACGATGCTCTGGCAAGAGAAATGACCGATACTACCTTTGGTTCTCAGGTATACGGTGCTCATTACCACACCTGGAGAAGTGCGGTACAGCTCTTCGGTGTACTGGATGGAAAACATACCATCTTAGACGGTAACTATGATTTCTTCAAACCTTACTATGAGATGGTTCTGAATCAGGAAGCTGACGGCGTATGCAGAAAGTACACAGATCTGAAGACCGAAGGCTTACATTATTCCGCAGCATTCTCCGGTGGAGACGTAGCAATGATGAACATGGGCTCCTGGTTCATCGCAACCATGATGTCCAACCTGAAGTCCGGCGAATATGATTCCAGCCTGTGCGGTAACTGGGGTATCGTTAAGTATCCCCATGCAGAAGGCGTAGAGCCCGGTTCTACTCTGGGTACCATCACCGGTCTGGCTGTAACCACTGCAAGTGATACTCCCGATGCGTCCTGGGATTTCGTTAAATGGGTCAGCGGTGAAGAAGGCGCAGCAGTTATGGCTTCCAGCGGTAACTTCCCTGCAATGATGACTGACGAAGTAGTAGACATGATCTCCGGTCTGGAAGGATTCCCCACCGATGAAGCCAGCAAGGAGGCTCTGACCGTATCCAACCTGTACCTGGAAGTTCCCTACGCTCCCAATGTATCTGAGATCAACTCCGCTCTGGATTCCTATCATGGAAGTATCATGACCGGTGAGATGAGCATTGATGATGGTATTGCAGCAATGAATAAAGCGGTAGCTGACCTTCAGGCTCAGTAATGAAGATCTTCTCTATAAAAGTATTGAATGTTTGTTGAATGTTGAATAAGACTTAAGGGGTCGTACCTACGGCCCCTTTCTTATCAGAAAAAGACGCAAAAGATGACACAAAAAGCGTTTGAAAGGAGAATTGTTATGCGGAAATTAAGCCGTCAAACCAAAAGAGATCTGGTGGCCTACTCCTTTATTGCACCTAACTTTATCGGTTTCTGCGTATTTACCTTGATCCCCATTATTTTTGCCTTTGCCCTTGCTTTCATGAAGTGGGACGGGAGTAACCCGATCCAGTGGGCAGGCATCAGTAATTTTACAAGACTGTGGAAAGATACTTTCTTTATCGCAGCATTTAAAAACACCATTATCTATTGTATCGGTACCGTGCCTCTGACCATGATCGCATCTCTGGCACTGGCTATCGTGTTAAATCAGAAAGTAATAGGAAGAGGTATTTTCAGAACCCTTTCCTTTTTCCCATATGTAGCTTCTCTGGTAGCAATCACCGCAGTATGGAAAATGCTGTTCCACCCCTCCAAAGGACCTGTGAACAACATTCTGCTGAATGTTTTCAATGTACCGCAGGATCAGCTTCCCCAGTGGTTCACCGGCGGACTGGTACTGTTCTCCATGATTCTGTTCAGTGTATGGAAATACATGGGTTATTATATGGTAATCTATCTGGCAGGCTTACAGGGTATTTCTTCCGAACTGTATGAAGCAGCCAGCCTGGACGGTGCGAATACCTGGCAGAAATTCCGTTATGTGACCTGGCCGCAGTTGTCCTCCACCACTTTCTTCGTAGTCGTCATGCTGACTATCAACTGCTTCAAGGTGTACGATATCGCCATCATGCTGGCAGGCGGTGGAAGCGGAGAATTAACCACTTCAGCAACCGTTCTTGTATACTACATCTATCAGAAAGCATTTATTGACTGGGATCTGGGTTACTCCAGCTCTGTAGCAATGGTACTGTTCCTAATGGTACTGTTCGTAACGATCATCCAGTTCCGCGGTCAGGCAAAGAGGGAGAAAGCATAATGGCAATCTTGGCTTTGAAGGTTCTTGATAAGGACAGCAACACCATCTGCGTCAGCAGTGGTGAGGACTTCGTGGATCTGGTCTGCACCCACACCTATGAAGAGGGTGACAGGATCGTGCTGGAGACCGATGAGAAAAATATACATGTACATTTACAGGTGGATGATGCTCTTGGGGATGCTTTCGTATACATAACCGACAATGTATCCTATTATGTTCCCTTCGGGGAAAAAAGGATCAGCATGTCCCCTAAGGTATTTTCCGGAAATAAACATTATCTCTATGCGGAAGTCGCAAGAGAAGATGAGATCACAGCCTATAGAAACCTGGCACTGAATCCTGCGGATCAGCATATGGATGTTCCCTGTTATCCTCATGCGACAGCCAATGTGGAGACCAGAGGCGAGAGCGTATTTGCAGCGAAAAACGCCATTGACGGTGTCCGGGCGAACCGCTCCCACGGAGAATGGCCCTACGAATCCTGGGGAATCAACATGCAGGATGATGCAGCCATGAAGCTGGACTTCGGCAGACCGGTACTGGCAGACAGGATCGTGTTGTACACCAGATCCGATTTCCCGCATGACAACTGGTGGCAGCAGGTAACGATCCGGTTTTCCGATGGCAGTGAACAGGAATTTCCCTTAGAGAAGAGCAGCAGGGCACATGTACTGCCGATCCCCGAGAAAGAGATCACCTGGCTGGAGCTTTGCAACCTGATCAAAGCAGAAGATCCATCCCCCTTCCCGGCACTGAGTCAGATTGAAGTGTACGGCAGGGTAAAACGTTAGGAGGCGCACAGATTATGAAATCAGCACATAAAAAAGCCGTTTTTGGCAAAGTGATCGTATATGCGATTCTCATTCTGATCGCAGTGGTCATGATCATTCCTTTCCTGTGGATGCTTTCCGCATCCATCAAGAGTGACAGAGAAGTATTCCAGATGAATCCTTTTGTATGGATCCCTGCGAACCCCAAGTGGGACAATTACGTGAAGATCTGGACGAAGATTCCCTTTGGCAGATTCGTGGGAAATACGGTATACTTGACATTGATCGTTACTTTCTTACAGTTACTGACTAGCAGCTTTGCAGCATACTCTTTTGCAAAACTGGACTTCCGTCATAAGAACGGACTGTTCCTGGCATACATCGCAACCATCGCAATGCCCTGGCAGGTATACATGGTACCTCAGTTCATCATGATGAGAAGAATGGGACTGAACGATAAGCTGCTTGCTATGATCTGCCTGCAGGCGTTTTCCGCATTCGGTGTATTCATGATGAAGCAGTTCTATGAAGGCATTCCCGACGATCTGTGTGAAGCCGCCAGAATCGACGGTATGAGTGAGTACCGGATCTATGCCAGCATCATGCTGCCACTGTCGAAGCCGGCATTGTCCACACTGACGATTTTCACCTTCGTGGCGACATGGAACGACTATCTGGGACCCCTGATCTACTTGAAGAGTCAGGAGAAGAAGACCATCCAGCTGGGATTAAAAATGTTCATCAGCCAGTACTCTTCCGATTACGGTCTGATCATGGCAGGATCGGTATTGTCGCTGATCCCGGTACTGATCGTATTCCTGGTATTGCAGAAATACTTTGTAGAGGGATAACAGATAACAATGTATTTTCACAAGCCTGTGCCGGTTCCATGTCACAGGCTTGTATAATAAAAATGCATAATAAGGTAAAGGATAAGACTATGATAACATTTGACGAAAAGAAATATCCGCAGATCACAGATGCGGAGATCAAAGACGCTCTGCAGTTTTCCACGGAGCAGGTAATCCGGGATCTGCCGGAATTTACAGAGAAGTTCCAGAAAGCATACAGCGAGAACGGTTTCTATCAGCCGATTCCGAACAATTACTGGACCTGTGGGTTCTGGACTGGAGAGATCTGGCTGGCTTATGAATATTCTCAGGATGAAAGGCTGAAAAAAGCCGGGGAAGTTCAGGTAAAGAGCTTTTTGGATCGTATAGACAAGAAAATCGAAGTGGATCATCACGATATGGGATTTCTGTATTCCCCTTCCTGCGTGGCAGCTTATAAGCTGACCGGCAGCAAAGAGGGCAGAGAAGCAGCCATCAAGGCAGCAGACCAGCTCATCACCAGATATCATCCGGTAGGGGAGTTTATTCAGGCATGGGGACCCATGGATGCACCGGAGAATTACCACCTGATCATTGACTGTTTACTGAATCTGCCTCTGTTGTACTGGGCATCCGATGAGACTGGAGATCCGAAATACCGTGACATTGCGGAGAAACATATTCATACCGCTGTTGCCAATGTGATCCGTGAGGATTATTCTACCTGGCATACCTTCTTTTTTGATATGAAGACGGGAGCACCGGATCATGGTGCCACCTGTCAGGGATACCGTGACGGTTCCGCCTGGGCGAGAGGTCAGGCCTGGGGCGTCTACGGTATGGCACTGGCTTACCGTTATACCGGAAGAAAAGAATATATTGATCTGTTCCGGCATGTAACAGAGTATTTTCTGGCACATCTGCCCAAAGATCTGGTACCTTACTGGGATCTGGAATTCACCGACGGGGATGACCAGCCGAGAGATTCTTCTTCCGCTTCCATCGCGGCTTGTGGTATGCTGGAAATGGCGAAATATCTGGAGCCGGAAGAAGCAGAGCATTACATTACACTGGCAAAACAGATCATGCGGTCTGTCTATGTGGGCTATGCCGTAAAGGATCCGAAGGAATCCAACGGACTGGTGCTGCACAGCACCTACTCAAACCATTCTCCTTACAATACCTGCAATCATTACGGCGTAGACGAGTGCAATTCCTGGGGAGATTACTTCTACATGGAGGCACTGACCCGGTTATTGAAGGATTGGAGAGAGTACTGGTAGATTATATTAAATTGATATCATACGAAGCCCATACAGATACGCATGCCTTGATGTAAGGTCTCCGAGTGTGGATTTTCTAAAGAAAAGTGGCTTAGTTTTTCTCATTATGACGGGCCCGCCTACAGTCGACATCCATGTCGACGATCGGCTGACGCGAACATCGTGTTCGCTTTCGCCCTGTTGCCAGACCACTTTTCAAGAAAATCTCACACTCTACGACAAACATCTTCGGCATGGCATCCTGTCTGGGCTTCTGTAAGAAGTATTTCTAATATAGGAATATAGTTACTACGTTTGTTATTTTGGAGGGACTAACTGCATGAACTTACATAGCAAAAAAGATTTTCAGGACTGTATGTTATCTATCCTGGAGCCGTTAAAACCCTATTACAGTGAAGAAAAGGCGAGATTGACGTTGGGCGTTACCATGGCACATTATGACATCGGTGCCACATGGATGGAAGCCTTTTCCCGTCCCTTATGGGGACTGGTGCCCTTTTGGGCAGGCGGTGGAAAAGAGCCGGAATTCGAAGAGATCTATCGCAAGGGCCTGACGGCCGGAACCGATGAGAAGAACCCGGAATATTGGGGAGAATGCACCTCTTTTGATCAGAGATTCGTGGAGATGGCAGCCATTTCCTATGGCATTATGTTTGCCCCCGAAGTGGTATGGGATCCTCTCACGGAAGCACAGAAGGAGAATCTCTGCAACTATTTAAATAAGATCAATGAGCATCCTCTGCCGGTGTGTAACTGGATCCTGTTCGCCGTACTGGTGAACATTGCAATGAAAAAGGTGGGACGCCGGTATAGCCCCGAGATGCTGGAAGAATATCTGGAAGGGCTGGAGACCTTCTATCTGGGTGAAGGCTGGTATCAGGACGGAGATTCCGGTCAGAAGGATTACTATATTTCCTTTGCCATCCATTTTTACAGCCTGATCTATGCCGTGATTATGGAGAAAGATGACCCGGAGCGGGCAAAAAAATACAAGGCGAGAGCCATGGAATTTGCAAAACAGTTTATCTACTGGTTCGATGAAGAGGGTGAGGCCATTCCTTTCGGCAGATCCCTGACCTATCGTTTCTCTCAGGTCAGCTTTTTCAGTGTCTGCCTGCTGGCAGGACTGGAGCCGTTCCCGGTTCCCGTGATGAAAGGTCTGATCGCAAGGCATCTGCGCACCTGGCTGAAACGTCCGATCTTCGACAGAGATCATGTGCTGACTATCGGCTACGGTTACCCGAATCTGACCATGGCAGAGCGGTACAATGCCCCTGGTTCTCCTTACTGGGGCATGAAGGTGTTTGCCTTTTTGTTGCTTCCCGATGATCATCCCTTCTGGAGTGTGGAAGAGGCACCATTGCCGAAGCTGGCACCGGCCTGTCCCCAGAAGTATGCCGATCTGTTTGTCTACCATTACGGCAATCACACCACAGCATTTGCACCAGGCGTCTATAGCCCCAACGGACACGGCCAGATCGTGGCAAAATACGGAAAGTTTGCTTATGATACCCGGTTCAGTATCAGCGTGGCAAAGTCCTGCTACGAGCTGCATGAGAATGCCCCGGACAATATGCTGGCGTTCTGGATCGATGGTTATGTCTATGTGCGCCGGATCTGCGAGGAGTCAAAGATCACGGAGAACGGAGTATGGTCGAAGTGGAGTCCCTATCCCGGCATTACGGTAGAGACCACGATCACCCCGGATGCCGGTGGACATACC
>OHTB01000857.1_pt1 | contig 15400 bp, 15 predicted proteins | sample 1578771 | NCBI WGS metagenome assembly OHTB01 (sample SAMEA3879516, study PRJEB24766) | human gut metagenome | biome: human-associated habitat; feature: feces | place: USA | collected 1985/1987 | reverse complement strand
CCCTGGTCCCCGGACCACAGATCCGGTTCAAAAAAATACCTTGATTTGTTCACAAATTATTTATAGTAGAAGGTATTGACAAGCGGGGAAAGCGGTGGTAAACTGCGTTTAGCACTCAGGGATAAAGAGTGCTAAAACGATGGGAGGACGGAACATGGAACTGACAGAACGAAAAAAGCAGATTCTGCGGGCAATCGTAGACAGCTACATCCGCACGGCAGAGCCGGTCGGCTCCAAAACGATCTCCCAGCTGCCGGGCATGGACTTTTCGCCGGCGACCATCCGCAACGAGATGGCAGACCTAGAGGAACTGGGTTATATCCTGCAGCCACATACTTCCGCAGGACGTATTCCTTCCGATAAGGGGTATCGGTTTTATGTAGATCATCTGATGGAAGAGAAGAACCGTGAGGTAGATGACATGAAGAAGTTCGTCATTGAACACACGGAAAAAGTAGATCAGGTTCTTCAGCAGGTGGCAAAGATGCTGGCGGCAAATACCAACTATGCGACGATGGTGTCGGCACCGAGCTACCACCGCAACAAGGTAAAGTTCATACAGCTTTCCAATGTGAATGAAGAACAGATACTGGCAGTGATTGTCACGGAGGGCAATCTGGTCAAGAACAAGATTATTCCAGTATCCGAGCCGATCGACAATGAGACGATGCTGAAGTTAAATATTCTGCTGAACTCGAATCTCAACGGTCTTGCCTTGCAGGATATCAATCTTGGCACGATCGCCAAGTTGAAGGAGCAGGCGGGAATCCACAGCGACATCATCAGTGATGTGCTGGATACCGTGGCAGAGACGATGGGACAGGATGAGGATATCCGGATCTATACGAGCGGGACAACGAACCTGTTCAAATACCCGGAGTTAAGTGATTCCACAGAAAAAGCGAGTGAACTGATCTCCACATTTGAGGAGAAGCAGCAGCTTGCATCACTTGTCACTGAGAACCTGTTGGAAGATAAGAGCACAGGGATTCAGGTTTATATAGGAAATGAAAGCCCGATTCAGACGATGAAGGACTGCAGCGTGGTTACAGCAACCTATGAATTGGGAGAAGGGATTCGCGGAACCATCGGTATTGTAGGACCGAAGCGAATGGATTATGAGAAAGTCATGGATAACCTGAAGGTATTGAAGAATTCTCTCGATGGAATTTTGGACAGACCAAAAGGGGAGACATAGATGGAGGATTGGAATGGCAGAGAAAAAAGAAGAAATGATGGAAGAAGTATTAGAGGATCTTGAAAAAGATGCCGCAGAGAAGCAGGCAGAAGAGGTAAGCGAGGCGGAGGAGACAGAGACTGAAACAGAAGCAGCTGAATCCGGCGAGCAGGCAGAAGAGACAGAGGAATCTGAGGCAGAGGACGGACAGGAAGCGCCTGCCGATGAGAAGAAGGGATTCTTTAAGAAAAAGAAAGATAAAAAAGACGAACAGATCGAGGAACTGAATGATAAATTAAAACGTCAGATGGCAGAATTCGACAACTTCCGTAAGCGCACAGAGAAAGAAAAAACACAGATGTACGATATGGGAGCAAAAAGTATCATTGAGAAGATCCTTCCGGTGATTGACAATTTTGAGAGAGGACTGGCAGCAGTACCGGAGGAGCAGCGAGAAGATGCGTTTGTCGTCGGGATGGATAAAGTATACAGACAGATGCTTACCGAGCTTGATGCAAGCGGAGTAAAGCCGATCGAGGCAGTCGGTCAGGAATTTGATCCGAACTTCCACAATGCAGTGATGCAGGTGGAAAGCGAGGAGTACGATTCCGGAGTGGTCGCACAGGAGTTACAGAAGGGTTATATGTATAAGGATTCTGTTGTGCGCCACAGCATGGTTGCAGTGGTATCATAGCAGCCGTTTTATCAGTCAGACGTGCCGGCATCGTAAGATGTCCGCGTTAATATAAATGCAGCAAAAGTAACAAATTTGTTTTTAGAATATGATGAGGAGGAATCTATCATGGGAAAAATTATCGGAATTGATTTAGGAACAACAAACAGCTGTGTAGCAGTGATGGAAGGTGGAAAACCTACCGTTATCGCCAACCAGGAAGGTGCAAGAACAACACCGTCTATCGTAGCATTTACGAAGACCGGTGAGAGACTCGTCGGTGAGCCGGCAAAGCGTCAGGCAGTCACCAACGCAGAGAAGACAATCTCTTCCATTAAGAGACATATGGGAACCGATTACAAGGTAGCAATCGATGACAAACAGTATTCTCCGCAGCAGATTTCCGCAATGATTCTGCAGAAGTTAAAGGCAGATGCGGAAGGATACCTCGGAGAGAAAGTAACAGAAGCAGTCATCACCGTTCCGGCTTATTTCAACGATGCACAGCGCCAGGCAACGAAAGAAGCAGGAGAAATTGCAGGTTTGACTGTAAAACGTATCATCAATGAACCGACAGCTGCCGCTTTGGCATATGGTTTGGATAAAAAGTCCCAGGATCAGAAAATCGCAGTATTCGACCTCGGGGGTGGAACATTCGATATCTCTATTCTGGAATTGGGTGACGGGGTATTCGAAGTAAAATCGACTAATGGAGATACCCATTTAGGTGGGGATGATTTCGACGATAAGATCATCAACTGGCTGGCTGACGAATTCCAGAAAGACGAAGGAGTAGACATCCGTAAAGACCCGATGGCTCACCAACGGTTGAAAGAAGCTGCTGAAAAGGCTAAGATTGAACTTTCTTCTTCAACAAGCACAGAAATCAACTTGCCGTACATTATGCCGGTAAACGGTGTGCCCAAGCACTTGGTGAAGACTTTGACTCGTGCAAAATTCGAATCTCTGGCTCACGAATTGATCCAGGCTTGTCTTGAACCATGTAAGAAAGCAATGAGCGATGCAGGTTTGAACAATGCTGATATTGATGAAGTAATCCTTGTTGGTGGTTCTTCACGTATTCCGGCTGTTCAGAAGTTGGTAGAAGATTTCTTCGGCAAGGCTCCTTCTAAAGGTGTGAATCCGGATGAAGTGGTAGCTATTGGTGCTGCTGTGCAGGGTGCTGTTTTGACAGACGAAATCAAAGGTGTAGTATTGTTGGATGTTACTCCGCTGTCAATGGGTATCGAAACACTGGGTGGTGTAATGACTAAGTTGATCGACGCTAACACTACCATCCCGGCTCGTAAGAGTGAAACATTCTCTACTGCTGCCGATAACCAGACGGAAGTTACTATCCACGTATTACAGGGAGAACGTCCGATGGCTGCACAGAACAAATCAATCGGTCAGTTCAACTTGACAGGTATTGCTCCGGCTCGTCGTGGTGTTCCTCAAATTGAGGTTACATTTGATATCGATGCCAACGGTATCTTGAAAGTATCTGCAAAAGATAAGGCTACCGGTAAAGAACAGGCTATCCGTATTGAAGCATCCAGCGGTTTGAGCAAGGAAGAAATCGAAAAGATGAAGGCTGAAGCTGAAGCTAATGCAGAAGCAGACAAGAAAGAACGTGAAAAGATTGATAAGCTGAACCAGGCCGACAGCGTAATTTTCCAGACAGAAAATCAGTTGAAGGAATTGGGTGATAAGTTGCCTGCTGATAAGAAAGCTCCAATTGAAGCTGCTTTGCAGAAACTGAAAGATGCTCATAAGTCTCAGGATTTAGCTGCTATTGATACGGCTATGGCAGAAATCAATACTGTTTTCCAGGCTGCAAGTGCTGAAATGTACGCTCAAGGCGGAGCTCAGGGTGGTGCACAGGCTGGTCCTGATATGAATGCAGGTCAGAATGCTGGTCAGGATAGTAGCAAGCATGGTGACAATGTTCAGGATGCAGACTTCGAGGAAGTGAAGTAAGATTAGCTGAATTAGTATATATAAAAAGGTGTGTCAGAAAAAGTTCTGATACACCTTTTTTATTTGAAACTGAATTTATTTCAGGAACAGAGAAACTACACTATAAATACATGCAGCTAGGAGTCCACTGACAGGAATAGTAAGTACCCATGCAGTCATGAGGCTTTTAGTTACTCCCCAGCGAACAGCAGATAAACGTTTGGTTGCTCCGACCCCGATAATTGCTCCGGTGATCGTATGAGTCGTACTTACAGGAATTTTCAGCATTTCGGTGATATAAAGTGTAAAAGCACCTGCGGTTTCGGCAACCATACCTTCCAATGGTGTGACTTTAGTGATTCTGGTTCCCATCGTTTTTACGATTTTCCATCCTCCGGACACCGTTCCCAGTGAGATAGCAGTAAAACAGGAGAACGCTACCCAGTCCGGTAGATCAGAAATACTGTTTATTCCCATTCCCAGACCCATAGAGTGGGCAGCTATCATTGCAGCGGCAATGATACCCATTACCTTCTGCGAGTCATTCAGACCATGTCCTACACTGAACATGGCGGAAGAAACCAACTGTAATCTCTTGAACCACATTTCAGCGGTATGCGGATTTGCACGTCGGCAGATGTAAAGCACAAGTAGAGTAAATCCGAAAGCGATAACCATACCGATAAATGGAGCCAGGAAGATAAAAGCGGCAATCTTAAGAATGATATTGAGCTGAATAGCTTCAAAGCCGTTTGCCATGATAGCAGCTCCTGCAAAACCACCTATAAGCGTATGGGAGGAAGAAGACGGAATACCCTTCCACCAGGTAATCAGATTCCATGAAATAGCAGCAATAATGCCCGCCAGGATAATAGGTAGCGTGATGTATTGTTCAACGACTGTCTTTGACACAGTGTTTGCTATGCCAAAGCCACCTATAATGTATTTGGCTATGAAGAACGCAACGAAGTTAAAGAATGCTGCCCACAATACCGCCTGAAAAGGAGTCAGTACTTTAGTCGATACGATGGTAGCGATCGAGTTTGCTGCGTCATGAAAGCCGTTGATATAATCGAATATCAGAGCTAGTATAATGATAGTCACTAATAATTCCATGTGTCTTGCTCTGCTTTTATGAATACTTTACGATCAGGTTTTTTAATATTTTCCCTACATGTTCTGCTGCATCGGTTGTCTTTTCCAGCTCATGCATGATCTCTTTAATTTTAATCAGTTCGATACAGTCTTTTTCTTCTTCAAAGAGTTTGGTGATAAAAAGCTCGTATACGTCATCTGCCTGATTTTCTATATCGTGTAATTGGGTACAATAGTTGCGCAATGGCTTTGGATTTTTGCGGAAAGTCTCCAGTTCATCCATGGCTTTACCTATATTGATAGCCTCCTCGTGAATCAGACGGCTCAATTCTTTTCCACTTTCGGAAATAGGGCGGGGATTATAGATAACAATGCGCTTGGCGCTACTGTTGATTCCGTCGATAACATCATCCATGCAGGAAGCCAGATCGTGAATATCTTCACGGTCGAAGGGAGTGATGAATGTCGTACTTAACTCGTCAAAGATTAAATGAGTCAATCTGTCACCTTCACGTTCCATGTCTTTAATTTGTTTGTAGTAATCTGCTCTTTCTGTGGGCAGATCATGTTCCAGACTTTCAACAAGTAGAACGGATGAGGCAGATAAAACATCTGATAACTGCTTCAGTAGAGGAAAGAACTTTGGTTCTTTGGGCGTAAATTTACTAAAAAAAGAATTTTTCATAAATATGAGTACATTAAATTGTTTTTGAGATGTTTAATTTGATGGCCGTTGTTATTAATAAACAAATGAATAAAGTTTTTTATTGCTTCGATCCTAACTTCGCTCGTAATATTTCTATTATTGCAGGCAATATTGAAATAAATATAATAGCGATAATCAAGAGTTTAAGATTTTCCTGTACGAACGGCAGATCGCCAAAGAAGTAGCCTGCATAGCAAAATAAAACTACCCATATAGCTCCACCTATCAAATTGTAGATCATAAAATAATAGTAATGCATTTTTCCCATTCCGGCTATAAATGGAGCAAAAGTGCGGACGATAGGCACAAAGCGGGCGAGAATAATCGTTTTCCCACCATATTTTTTATAAAATTCATGCGTTTTATCAAGATAACTTTGTTTGAATATCCTGGAGTTGGGATTATGAAAAAGTTTGCGTCCGAAAAAATGTCCGATCATGTAGTTGCAGGAGTCACCTAATACGGCTGCTGTAAATAAGATTAAAACAAGAATATGGATATCGATCGGCATACCGGGTAATGCGGAAATGGCTCCTGCAACGAAAAGTAAAGAATCACCAGGAAGAAAGGGAGTGACTACAAGCCCGGTTTCGCAAAATATAATGATGAATAGGATAGCATATGCCCAAGTATGGTAATCCTGCACTATACTAATCATGTATTGATCAATGTGGAGAATAAAGTCTAATATAAATTCCATTATATATCAAGTTATTAATATGTAAAAGTGAAATCGTATGCATATTCCCGGCAATGGAAAAGACTCTTCTTGCTTTCTTGCCTTGAATATAAAGAGATAAAATGGGCATGAAGATACACTCATCTCATCCCATAGAAGGAAAAGAGATATTTAAATAAGTATTCGTCCTAGTGTATAGACGTAATATCTATATGAGAATTTGGTGAGATTTGTGTAGTAGGGGAGACCAGTCCATTTTTCTTTCGGAAATTGATATTTTAAGGAACTTAGTATCCGAATTGTAACGGAAGAAACGTTGAATCTTAGAATTTTGGAAAGAGAAGTGATACGGGATAAAAGTGAGTTTCCTAAAATACCATCGGCAATGTTGCAATCATATTTTCCATCATATTTCCCTTCTTGGAAGGAGTTGTTTTCTTTACCGGATTGTTTGACTACAGCTTTGGATCGGTAACTCTGTGACTTATTATGAGATTGTATAGTGGTAGTACCGGCCTCTGTCCGGAACTCCTGTAATTCTTTATCGGGCACTAAATTGCATCCCCATATCAGAAATATACCAAATAATATACAGAAAATGTATTTCGCCATAACAGTCGCAAATGTAGAAACTATTTTTATAAGAAATACATATTCGAAAGTATAATTAACAATTAGATTTGGGCTCCGAGGAACTGGAATCTAATGGTAATATCTTCTTCTTTATTTGTTCGATATGAGTTTCATCGGAGTATAACTGATTCCGTTTGTTTGTTGCCTGTCGTTTGTTTTTTCAAATCCCAGAGATTCGTAAAACCTGATAGCGTATGTAGATGAGTTTACAGTTATTTCATTTGCCGGACAATCACATTGGGAATAGTCAAACAGTTGCTTGCCTATCCCTTTTCTATGGAATTCCTTTTTGATGAAAAACAAAGAAATGTGTTTGCCCTCATTCTTGGTTCCCATAATACCTATTAGTTTATTTTCTTCGAAAGCTCCATAAATGCAGAGTTCATTCATCAATTTATCGTTGAATATAAAACTTTTGAAACTCTCAAGACCTTCGTCTTCGAAATCATCCTGACCACATTGCAAGTATACTTCTAATGCTAAAGTTGTCGCCTGCTGAAATTCTGCTTTATCTAATTTGCGTATCATAATTAATCATTTGTTGAGAATATAATTTTTGTCTGTCGGGCAAGATACTGATTTTTTTTATTTCAGACAATAGGGTATTTGCAGATTGAACGATCTTATTTATAGAAGCAGGAATTATTTACTTTAAAACTTTATTAAGATGAAAAAGTCAGTTATACTTTTGGTTGGATGGTTATTAGCTTTTCTATGGATAGGGAGTGCTGATATATGGGCGCAGGATGCAGGAGATTATTTCACGATTGTCGGAATGGTGAAGGATAAGCAAAATAAGAGAACACTTGAAAACGTGAATGTATCTGTGCAAGGAAGTAATATCGGTACGGTGACAAATGCAGAGGGAGAGTTTGCTCTGAAAGTCAGGAAAGAAGAAGTGCCGCGAGAGTTGGAAATCTCTCACATAGGCTATATCAATAGTCATGTATCTTTAGATAAGAATAATTCTTCTAAATTGACGGTCTGGATGATACCTCATACTAACCAGTTGAATGAAGTGGTCGTTTATGCCAATAATCCGCGTACAATTATAGAAAAGGCGATTGAGAAGATTCCGGTAAATTATAGTGCCAACCGGAATATGCTTACCAGCTTCTATCGGGAGACTGTGCAGAAAGGGCGCCGTTATATCAGTGTATCGGAAGCTGTACTTGATGTGTCGAAAACAGCATACACCAATCGCACTACGGATTATGATAAACTACAGGTTCTGAAAGGACGCCGTCTGCTAAGTCAGAAAGTTAGTGATACATTGGCAGTAAAGGTTATGGGTGGTCCTAATATATCTGTAGTTTTGGATATCGTAAAGAATAAAGAGGCGCTGCTGGAACCAGAAGAATTGAACAACTATGAGTTCTGGATGGCTGAATCGGCATTGATCGATAACCGGATACAATATGTTATTAATTTCCGTCCGAGAGTTCTTTTACCATATGCGCTGTTTCATGGGAAATTGTATGTAGATTGTGAGAAGCTGTCGTTTACACGTATCGAGATGAATCTGGATATGCAGAATAAATCGAAAGCAATTGCTGCTATTCTTCATCAGAAACCATTTCAACTGAGATTCAAACCGCAAGAGTTATCTTTTCTGATAACCTATAAAACGATAGATGGAAGGACTTATTTGAATTATATCCGCAATGATATTCGTTTTAAATGCGACTGGAAACGGAGGCTTTTCTCTACGAGCTATGCAGTAACCTCAGAAATGGTGGTGACAGACCGGAGGGAGAGCCCGTCCGAGATAATTCCGCGGAATAAAGTATTCACCTCCAATCAGATTTTCTATGATAAAGTCGGAAATTACTGGAGTGAAGACTTCTGGGGAAATTATAATATCATAGCACCTACGGAGTCTCTGGAACATGCTGTCGATAAATTGAAAAAGCAATCTAATTAAAATCAGAATTGTTTTCTTATATTTGGGAACAATCGTAAAATGATAGAAGTATGCTGAATGAACTGCTCATACTGACAAAAATAAAGGCAGGTGACATAAAAGCGTTTGAGGAACTATTTCGCTGTTACTATTCTCCCTTGTGTTGGTATGCGGCAAGCATTACCGGACGGATGGAGGTGGCTGAGGAAATTGTTGAGGAACTGTTTTATGTGCTTTGGAAGGATAGGGAACAGTTACAGATTTTCCAGTCTGTAAAAAACTACCTCTACAGGGCGACACGTAATCAGTCAATTCAATACTGTGAGCATGAAGAGGTCAAAGAGCGGTATAGAGAGTCTGTGCTGACTGCATCTTCTTCGGAACAGGTGACAGATCCTCATCAGCAGATGGAATATGAAGAACTTCAGAAGCTGATAAATAATACCCTTGAGAAATTGCCGGAACGCAGAATGCAGATATTTAAAATGCACCGGACGGAGGGAAAGAAATATGCGGAAATTGCAGTTCAGCTTTCTCTCTCCGTCAAAACGGTGGAAGCGGAAATGACGAAGACTTTACGAACTTTGCGAAAAGAAATAGAAAATTATATTCAAATGAAATGATGAAAACGGATATTCATAAAATAAAGACGGAGCAGGCTTGGAATCGGTTGTACGACCGATTGGATAAAGATCATCTGCTTGTAGAAGACCATCGGATGCCTAAAATCCCGATGTGGGTACGCTATGGCACTGTAGCGGCGATGGTGGTCGGTTTGGTTTTTAGTACTTTGTATTGGGGATTCGGTCAAAAAGAGGAATTACCTGACTTTATAACACAGGAGAATCAAGATGTTCCTACATTGGTCACGACTCTGGAAGATGGTTCTGTCGTGTTCTTGGCAAAGGAGACTTCTATCCGATATCCGGAACATTTTGTTTCCGACAAACGGGAAGTCAGTTTGCAGGGAGATGCCTTTTTTGATGTGGCAAAGAAACAGAAGCAACCTTTTTGGATTGATACAAAGGAAGTAAAGATTGAAGTATTGGGTACTGCTTTTAGTGTAAAGAGCGTCAAAGATACTCCGTTCCGTCTCTCGGTGCAACGGGGAACCGTCAGAGTAACCCTTAAAAAGGGAAATAAAGAATGTTATGTCAAAGCTGGTGAGACAGTGGTATTGCAATCACAGCAACTTTTGCTCAGTTCGACTGAAAATGCCGGAGAGTTGAATCGCTATCTGAAGCATGTCTGTTTTAAAGATGAATCTTTGGGGCATATTCTGAAAGTAATGAATATGAATGCAGGCAGTTCGCAGATACGTGTAGCTTCTCCTGCGCTTGAAAAAAGAAAGCTGACAGTTGAATTTTCCAATGAATCTCCAGAGACTGTGGCTACATTGATAGCCTATGCGCTTAATTTGAAGTGCACACGGCAGGGGGATACATTCATGCTGACAGAATAAATAAAAAAAAGTGAGATGAGGCTGGTTTATCGCTATATGGTGATTCTGTGTTTGTTCTTTATCGTACCGGATACGTTGAGAGCTGACGGAGAAGATGTGCTGGAGCGTATGATCAGTTTGCCGAAGATGAAAGGAACGGTCTATTCACTGTTAGGCAATATTTCTCAGCAGTCAGGTTATCTGTTTATCTATGACAGTAAAGTAGTAGATAATGATGTAACGGTGAAGATACGGAAAGGAGAGCGAACCATTCGTCAGGCTATTTATGAGATAACAGGAGATACCAGCCTGGAATTTAAAGTAATAGGGACTCATATTCTGATAACTTCTTCTTCACCGACCAAACAGCAACAGGCGAAGCCTTCATCCGTTCACCCTGTAAATCTGATGCTTACCGGAACTTTACTGGATAAGGAAACCGGAATGCCTATTGCTTCTGCATCCGTTGGAGTCCGGAGGACATCTGTGGGGATTGTTACTAATCAGGAAGGAGAGTTCAGACTTTCCTTACCGGATTCTTTGCAAAACGATTCAGTTGTTTTTTCTCATATAGGATATGTTTCACAAACTTTGGAAGTTTCAGTTTTGGCAGGTCGCCATCATATTCTGAGCTTGGAACCAAAGGTTGTTCCTTTACAGGAAGTAGTGGTTCAATGGGTCGATCCTTATAAGCTGCTGAAAGAAATGGGAAGGCAAAGAGAGCAGAACTATTCTCATTCTCCTGTCTACCTGACCACATTTTACCGTGAAGGAGTTTTATTGAAAAATAAGGTTCAGAATCTTACTGAAGCAGTTTTCAAAGTTTATAAGATCGCTTCGCATTCTCCCGTTTCCGATCAGGCGAAGCTGTTGAAGATGAGTCGGCTGAGTAATGTCGAAGCCAAAGACAGTCTGCTTGTAAAGGTGAAGTCCGGCATTCAGGCATGTTTTCAGATGGATATAATGAAGGATATGCCTTCATTCCTGATACCTGACGCAGGTGATAACGGTTATCTGTATACTTCGCAGGGAGTGACATTCATAGACGACCGGTGTGTGAATGTCATACACTTTGCACAAAAGAAGGAGATTATCGAGCCTCTCTATTGCGGAGATTTGTATATTGATGCCGAGACGAATGCCTTGTTACAAGCTCGTTTTGAGGTAGATCCCCAGCGTGTGAAGAAAGCGTCGGAAATGTTTGTAGAAAGGCGCACGCATGGCATTCGGATAATACCGCAAAAGGTGGTTTATACTATTTCCTACAAACCATGGCAAGGTATCTATTATATTCATCATATCCGTGGAGACCTTTCTTTCAAGGTGAAACGGCGACGGTTGCTGTCTGCTAGTCCGCAGATGCAGATCTGGTTTGAAATGATCACTTGCAAAGTGGATACGGAACAAGTGACTGCATTCCCGCGGGCAGAAAGATTACCGATGCGTACTATCTTCTCTGATCTGAATTTCAAATATGATGAAGACTTCTGGAGGGATTTTAATGTGATACCTCTGGAAGAGGAGCTTGGTAAGCTGATTGAAAGAATCTCTTTGAAAATAGAAGAAATCGGCCCTTGATTTGTTTTGCCATTCGCCGGGATTGCTGTAACTTTGCGGCGGTTTAAAAGATTGTAGAATATGGAATTGCCTAAAGATCCGATGGTGCTGTTCAGTGTCATCAATATGAAGTTGCGTGACTGTTATTCTTCGCTAGATGAGCTTTGCGAAGATATGGATGTAAGCAGAGAAGATATTGTCAGTCAGTTGAAAGCTGCAGGTTTTGAATATAGTGCGGAACATAATAAGTTCTGGTGATTTTCAGTCAACTTCGGCTTGTATATAAAGAGTTAACAGCGCCTCCATGGTCTTGAAAAAGATTATGGAGGCGTTTTTTTATTCCTTGTATGCCAATGTCATATTTCCTCTTTTCTATTAATAAATGTAAAATCGGCTCTTGTGCATTTAACTTCGTTCCTTTTCGGCGTTCTAATAACCAAAGCTCAGAAATAATAGATGATAAACGAAGATAAAATCCGAAAAGCTTGTTCCTCAGATCGCGAGCGGGGATTCAGGTTGCTGGTGGACAGTTTTCAGGAACCGATATATAATTATATCCGGAGAATGGTAGTGTCTCACGAAGATGCGGAAGATGTGCTGCAAGAAGTCTTCATTCGTGTATTCCGCCATTTGGATCAGTTCCGGAATGAAAGTTCGCTGAGTACATGGATCTACAGAATTGCAACGAATGAGTGTCTTCGGTTATTGAATAGCCGTAAAGAAGAAGTAATATCAGCGGAAGATGTTCAGGAAGAACTGATGAGTAAACTGAAAGCTTCTGACTATGTCGACTACGAAGATGAACTGGCTGTAAAGTTTCAGGAAGCTATATTGACTTTGCCGGAAAAGCAGCGGATCGTTTTCAACTTGCGCTATTACGATGAACTGGAATATGAAGATATCGCCCGTGTTCTGGATAGTAAGGTTGAGACACTGAAAGTGAATTATCACTATGCGAAAGATAAGATAAAGGAATATATATTAAACAGGTAACATCATGGATAAGGATTTTGATTTTGACAATATTGGTAAGCGGACACCTTATCGCACTCCCGATAACTTTTTTGAGGAGACACAGCGTAAGATATTGGAACGTACGGTTGGCGAACAACGCAAGAAGCGTCGGCTGAAAAGGATTATTCCTACTGTGATTGCTGTAGCAGCAGTATTGGCCGGGATTTTGTTTACGCCGTCTCTCCGCTATATGAATACCGACACACCATCTGCTTCAAATATATTGGCTGTCGATAAAAATAATGTAACTACAGATCCGGTAGATAAATGGATTAAGGAATTGTCAGATGAGGAGTTGGAAGAGCTCGTCAGCTTCTCTGAAAACGATATATTTTTAAACTGAATAACTCAATTAATTATTAAAACGTGAAGATTATGAAGACTAAGTTTATTTATGTAGTGTTGATGGCTTTATTTTTGGGAAGCCAGATGACCCTTTCTGCACAGAATGAAGAAAACAAAGAAAGAAAACAGCGTCCTACACCGGAGCAGATGATGCAGATGCAGACTAATCAGATGGTGAGAGCGCTCATGCTGGATGATGCAACGGCAGCCAAGTTTACTCCGATATACGAGAAGTATCTGAAAGAACTTCGTGAGTGTCGTATGATGAACTTCAAACCCAGAGCGAGAAAAGATGCAGCTCAAGGTACGGAAGCCAATACTGCCAAAGAAACTCCAAAACCGGTTATGACAGATGCGGAAATCGCTAAAATGTTGAAAGATCAGTTTGCGCAGAGTCGTAAGATGCTGGACATCCGTGAGAAGTATTATAATGAGTTCAGCAAGATTCTGTCTCAAAAGCAGATCATGAAGATTTATCAGCAGGAAAAGAGCAATATGAATAAATTCAGAAAAGAGTTTGACCGTAGAAAAGGACAGAAACCGGGACAAGGTCACAAACCCGGACAAGACCGCCAGAGACAAAGACAGCATACCCCTCATCAAACTCAAAAGTAGATAATGGATTAGGTATTATTTATTATAGTGTTTTATTTTACTAAAGTCAACACAAATTGGGCATAGGCAGATATATCTATTCTTTTCAGTATCGTTTGATTATTCATTGTGTCTTGTTACTGATAAGTTTTGGCAGCCTATGCACAGTCCGGCAAAGAGAGCTTTGCCGGACGTGTAGTTGATGCTGACTCATGATACATGGTATTCTGCGTCTGAATCTGCTGGAAGGATAAAGCTGATTAAATATTTATCAGTCTGAAACCTCTGCGGGGTATTAATTGTTGTATCCATGCGAAAACAATGAAAACTTTGCTGAATGGAGTTTCGACTGATTAAAAAATTAAAGGACAGAGGACGTTGGCGTATCTTCAAACTCAAATTGATTGATGCGCGGCTTTACTTTGTCAGTATCTTCGTCGGGTTACTGACGGGGCTTATTGCTGTGCCTTATCATTACCTGCTTCAGTTCTTCTTCAATCTTCGCCATGACTTCTTTGATTCTCATCCTAAATGGTATTGGTACCTTCCTCTTTTTCTGTTAATGTGGGGGATTCTTATATTTGTCTCCTGGCTGGTGAAAAAGATGCCGTTGATCACAGGAGGAGGTATTCCACAAACACGTGGAGTTATCAATGGAAGAGTTGCGTATAAACATCCTTTCATTGAGGTGATTGCCAAGTTTGTGGGAGGAATACTTGCGCTAAGCACCGGTTTGTCTTTGGGACGTGAAGGACCTTCGGTGCAGATCGGTTCGTATGTAGGATGTCTGGTTTCTAAATGGGGGAGAGTGCTTGCCGGCGAGCGGAAACAATTGTTGGCGGCGGGTGCCGGTGCCGGGTTGGCGGCTGCTTTTGCTGCTCCGTTGGCTTCCTCATTGCTGGTTATAGAATCTATTGAACGGTTTGATGCGCCAAAGACGGCGATTACTACCTTGCTGGCAGGAGTCGTTGCCGGAGGAGTCGCCAGTTGGCTTTTTCCTATCAATCCGTATTTTCAGATTGATGCGATTGTACCGGGAATGACTTTCTGGTCACAGGTAAAGTTGTTTCTTCTTTTGGCGGCTGTGGTTTCTGTTTTCGGAAAGTTCTTTTCTGTCACTACGCTTCAGGTCAAACGTATCTATCCGGCCATCAAGCATCCGGAATACGTAAAAATGCTATATCTGCTCTTTATTGCTTATCTCATCTCTATGGCAGAAGTCAATCTGACAGGAGGTGGGGAACAGTTTCTGTTGGCACAGGCCATGCATCCCGATACCCATATTCTTTGGATTGTCGGTATGATGTTGTTGCATTTTGTATTCAGTACCTTTTCTTTTTCGTCAGGACTGCCGGGAGGAAGTTTCATTCCTACATTAGTGACAGGAGGGCTTTTAGGGCAAATAGTTGCATTGATTCTGGTTCAGCAAGGAGTGATTGCTTATGAAAATATCAGTTATATCATGTTGATCTGTATGTCTGCTTTTCTGGTTGCGGTCATACGTACACCTCTCACCGCTATTGTGCTGATTACTGAGATTACGGGACATCTGGAAGTCTTTTATCCTTCTATTGTAGTGGGAGGACTGACTTACTATTTCACGGAAATGCTTCAGATAAAACCT
>OHTB01000807.1_pt1 | contig 16059 bp, 9 predicted proteins | sample 1578771 | NCBI WGS metagenome assembly OHTB01 (sample SAMEA3879516, study PRJEB24766) | human gut metagenome | biome: human-associated habitat; feature: feces | place: USA | collected 1985/1987 | reverse complement strand
TCCAGCAAGTGGGTGGCGAACGAATGGCGCAGCAGGTGCGGATAAATCCGTTTCGTGATTCCCGCTTCCCGGGCCGCTGCCTTCAGCCGTTTCGACACGATACTCTCGGTGAAAGGTTCGCCCGGTCTGTGTTCAAAAAGCCACACTTTCGGTTTGTATAGTCTGTTATATTCCGTCAGCTTTTTCATCAACGGTTTTGATAGCAGGGTGTAGCGGTCTTTTTTTCCTTTACCCTGCCGCACCCGTATCAGGGAGCGGGATTCGTTGATGTCGCCGGGTTTCAGTTCCAGCAGTTCGCTGATGCGCAATCCTGCGGAATAGAGTATGGAGAACATGCAGAAGAAGCGCAGGTCTGTCACCGTCGCGTCGAGTATCTTCTTTATTTCCTCCTTGCTCAACACGTCGGGCAGCGTCTTCTCCCGTTTGGCACGGTTCACCTTGTAACACCGCCGTTCCTGACCGAGAACTTTCTCGTAATAGAACTTGATGGCGTTGATACGCTGGTTTTGCTGGCAGGAGGATATGTTTTTCTCGTGGATGAGATACAGCAGGTAGTCGTTTATCTCGCCGGGGGTAACCGTTTCAATCTTACGCCCCTCGAAATGCTGTTGGAAATCGCGGAAATAGGAGGTATATACCCTTACGGTATGGTCACTGTAACGCACTTGCTGAAGTTTTTCCAGATAGCCTTCCGGCAGTGGCGGCCGTTTGTCTTCCTCTTTACGGGGTGCGGTTTCCTTGATGGCAGAATAGTCTATAAACGCCATTTTCACATAGCGGTCGAAGAACTCGGCAAGCACGAAATCTTCTGCCGGCAGATAAGCCCTGCCGCCGACAAGCAGTACGTTTTCTTCCTTCGACAGCGACAAGCGGATGTCATTGTCATTACCGAAAGTCACTTCGACAAATTCTCTCCCGTTTCTTATCACCGGAGAAAGTTTGATCTTGGTTTTTGGGGTATATATTTCCATGCCTCACGTTTTGTCGGATATTGAAACCCGTTTTCGCAAATTTATAAAAAAACACGGGTTATCCATGCGCTTTATTGACATTTAACAATAGATCCCGACTACCTGACAATAAGGTGAGGAGCCACGAAAATACCCTCTGCCAAATCCGTCCTTCCCGGCACTCCGTTTCTCCGATTTCCTCTGCCCTGCGCCACAAGCGGCCACTTCTGTGCCCGATGCTTCCATAGCCTTTCCAACTCTTTTACGTTCAGCCGGTTCCCCTTACTTTCGTTCCCGCATCGCTATTGGTGCTAACTAAAAACACTCGTAATTATGGACGAAAACGTAAAGAACGACGCTAAACAAGTCATGCTCGTTCAGAATGCCGACGACGGACGACTGCAAGCCGTTACCGGCGTGGATCGGGACGGCAATATCCAGACCGCCGACCCCACGGATCAGAATGTGGCGAGCCTGCTGAACGTGAACACGCAGGATTCAGCCCTCGAAGCCTTCTTCAAAAAGTTCATGGAACAGGCCCAGAACCCCGTCCACACGGGTATCTTCGTCATGACGGAGAATGCCCTGAACAAACTTATCCGCATCGACTTCGACCCGGAGATTCTGGAAAATTACCGTATCGACCCCTCCGAACGGCTTCAGACGCAGGAGCAGCGGCAGTTCGAGCCGCTGGACGTCACGAAGATAGACCTGGCGGATATGGAGAAGAAAGGTATCCGCATGGAGGACATCGAGCCGCACCTGAAAGCCATGTCTTACGGACATAAATCCAACGGGCTGGTGGAGATGAACCCCGAACTGGAGAACGGGATGCGTGTTTCCACCAAAGGGCGCGTGTCGCTCGAAGAGCAGGCGGACGGCTCGCTGCGCGTCGTGCCGCATTACTGGCAGGAACGGCCCGACCTCGACGCCCCCTTCCACGGGGTGCTGCTCGATGAGGAGGCGAAAACGAACCTGATGAACACCCGTCATGCCGGGAAAGTGATCGACCTGGAGCTGGAGCCGGGCAAGCTCACGCCCTGCTACGTGTCGATAGACAAATGGACGAACACGCTGGAACCCATGCCCGTTTCGTTACTCGAAAAACGTGCCCGCATCAAGGAGGCCGACCTCTCGGAAGGCAAGCAGATGGATTTCTACGGCGGCGGCAAGGTGTTGCTCGAAGGATATACCACCCGCGCGGGTTATAAGCGGGATGCCTATATCCAAATCGACGCGGCCGAACGTAACTATTCCTTTACCTACGACGGTTTGGATCGCAACCGCTACGCCCAGGAGAACAAGGAGATTTACCGCCAGAAGGCCGCCGAGAAAAACGGACGGCAGGAAACTACGGCCTCCGAACGACAGCCCACGCTCACGATTCACCGGACAATCCTCAAAGCCTCCGTGCCCAAAGAGGCTTATGACCAGTGGACGGAAGCGGTGAATGATCCCTCCAAGCGGGCGGATGTCAAGGCTTTCTACATCAAGGGCATGGTCAAGGACGGGCAGGGTGAGCCGTTCAACGCCTGGGTCAAGCCCAACTTCGAGCGTAACAAGATGGACTTCTTCCGCTGGAATCCCGACCGTGCGAAACGGCAGGGAGCGGAGGTCAAACCCGCCGTTGAAAGCCGTACCCAGGTCGCCGTCAATTCCGAGGGCAAGACCGTCGAAGCGGTCAAAGGTGTGAAAGAGCCGCTCAAGCAGGGACAGCAGGAGGCCACTCCGGCGCAAAGGAGAAATTACCGCAGTAACAAGAAAAACAACTCCAAAGGCATCAAGGCGTAGCGTATGAAATGGTTTTATATGCAGGCCGGAGCCATGCCGCTCCTGATCGCGGCGCTGGCCGCCTTGTATTTCCGGCCGGGTAAACGCAGCCCCCCCCCGGAAGAGGTGGACGACGGACGGCAGTATTACGACGGGAACGGCAACCATGTCTATTACGACCGCCGGCTGATCGCCCGTCCGGAAATAGAGAAAGAAGAAGAACTACAAGAAAACAACCACTGAAAAATCCGAATCATCATGCAAGTAATTATCGCAGAAAAGCCCTCGGTGGCGCGTGAGATCGCCGCCATCGTGGGAGCCACGAACCGTAAAGACGGTTTTATCGAGGGAAACGGCTATGCCGTAACCTGGGCCTTCGGCCACCTGGTCGGGCTGGCAATGCCCCAACAGTACGGCATCGCGGGTTTCCGCCGGGAAAACCTGCCTATCCTGCCATCATCGTTCATCCTCCTGCCCCGGCAGGTTCGGGAGGGTAAAGAGTATAAGGCCGACCCGGGTGTCGTGAAGCAGCTCGGTATTCTCCGGGAATTGTTCGGCATGGCCGAGCGCATCATCGTCGCGACCGACGCGGGGCGTGAAGGGGAGCTGATCTTCCGCTACATCTACTCTTACCTGGAATGCCGCACCCCTTTCGTGCGGTTATGGATCAGCAGCCTGACCGACCGGGCCATCCGCGAGGGGTTACAACACCTCCGCCCCGGCAACGAATACGACAACCTTTACCTCTCGGCCAAAGCCCGCAGCGAAGCCGACTGGATCGTCGGTATCAACGCCTCGCAAGCGCTTGCCGTGGCTGCCGGGCGGGGCGTCTGGTCGCTCGGACGGGTGCAGACCCCCACGCTGGCGATCATCTGCTCCCGTTACCTGGAGAACAAGGCGTTCAAGCCCGCCACCTATTTCCGGCTGAAGCTCTCCACGGCAAAGGAGGACACGGAGTTCACCGTCCTCTCCACGGAGAAATTCGACGGCAGGGAGAAGGCGGAAGCAGCCCGCGCCGAGGTTATCGGCGCCCGAACGGTACGCGTCGTGAACGTGGAGCGCAAGGAGGCCAGGGAACAGCCGCCTCTCTTGTACGACCTGACGACACTCCAGAAAGAGGCCAACAGCCGGTATGGTTTTTCGGCAGAAAAAACGCTCGACATCGCCCAGTCGCTTTACGAGAAGAAGTTCATCACTTATCCCCGTACCGGCTCACGCTATATATCGGAAGATGTGGCCGAGGAGATTCCGGCACTCATCGGGAACATGACACGCTATCCCCGTTTCGCGGAATACGCGGGCAGGATGGATACCGCATCTCTCTCCCGCCGAAGCGTGGACAACGAAAAGATCGCCGACCACCACGCGCTGCTTCCCACCGAGAACCTCCCCTCCGAACTGGATGCCGACCACCGCATCGTCTATGAGATGGTCGCGGGGCGGATGCTCGAAACCTTTTCCGGGGCCTGCGTGAAAGAAAACACTTCCCTTACCCTGCAAAGCGCGGGACATGATTTCATGGCCCGCGGCAGTATCATGGTCGAGACGGGCTGGCGGGCCGTCCTGAATGAATCTGTCGAGGAGAAAGAGGAGGACATGACCCTCCTTCCCGACATCGTGCAAGGCGACGAGCTGCCCGTCAAGGGATGCGTCACGGAACAGAAACAGACCCGGCCGCGCCCCCTTCACACGGAATCGAGCCTGCTGGCGGCGATGGAAACCGCCGGACGCGAACTGTCCGACGAGGCCGAACGCGAGGCGATGAAGGATGCCGGCATCGGCACGCCCGCCACCCGTGCCGCCATCATCGAAACGCTCTTTGCCCGCGAGTATGTCAGGCGAGAGAAAAAGTCGCTTGTACCCACGGACAAGGGACTGGCCGTGTATGCCGTGGTCAAGGACAAGAAGATCGCCGATGTCGCCATGACGGGCGGCTGGGAACTGGCCCTCTCGAAGATCGCCACCGGGGAGATGGACGCCCCGACGTTCCATCGCGGTATCGAGGTCTTCGCCTCGCAAATCGCCAAAGAACTGCTGGAAGCAAGAATCGACGGCGCGGAGAGTGACACAGCCTGCCCGCGTTGCGGCAGGCCCGTGGTGTTCTATCCCAAACTCGCCAAGTGCCAGAATCCCGATTGCGGCCTGACCGTATGGAGAACCGTGGCCCGCAAGGAGCTGACCGACAAGCAGCTTGCGGAACTGCTGACCAAAGGCAAAACCGGCACGATCCGGGGATTCGTCAAAAACGGCGGCGGGACGTTCGACGCGGCCCTCACGCTCGATGACCAGTTCAAGACCTCGTTCGTTTTCGAACCGCGCGATACTCCCAGGCAGGGAAAGAGGAACAAACGGAAATAATCGTTACCTTTGCCACTGGAAAAGACCTGTCATAACGAGATACGCTTGTTTGATAAGGATTTTTTCAGTGGTCGGCGCTTCGGGTGGGAACCCGGGGCGCCTTTCTCTTCCCCGATTATCAACGACCACTAAAAATTCTTATCATGCCAGACAAGCAACACCATATCCCCACGGGGGAATTGTCCTATTACGGACTTTCGTTACTATCCTACCTCAAGGACAGCCACCCGGAACTCATCGCCGAAAGTGAGTTCATCGCCGAGCGGGCCGACAGCGCCGCCCAAGCGTACAGCGAGGCGATCCGTTCGGGCTGCAACCACATCGAAGCCGAAGAAATTGCCCGCGAGGAACTCTGCCGCGGACTGCACTTTTCACCCTACAACACGCTGGTAAACATCCTCTGGAGGGAATTCGAGGCGGAGATTCCCGAGGATACCGCCCGGCAGGCGGCTCTACGCCTGCTGCCCCTCTGCCGCGGGGTGCTGGAGAAGTACGACCTCACGGACGACTTCGCCGACACGCCCGACTACGAACTGTTCTATACCGAACTGACGGGAACCGTCCAAATACTTCTCGAAGATGGCATTCAATAAGAAAACCCACCTCCGCCAGAATATCGACGCGCTGAAGACGGCCTTCACGCTCGACAGGGAACGGCGGGCGCCGACTCCCGAAGAAGAAAGGACACTCGGCGCATACAGCGGCTTCGGCGCCATCAAGGAAGTGCTGGAAAACCCCACCGGGAAACCGGACAAGGACGGCATGGCAACGCTCGTGGCCGAGTTGCACGAGGTCATCAGGGCGAATACTTCCGACGAACGGGAATACAAGCGCTACATGGACGGGATCAAGAACTCCGTCCTGACGGCTTTTTACACGCCCCCGAAAGTGGCAGACGCCATCGTGGAGGCGATATGGGATACGCGGATCGCCCCCCAACGTATTCTTGACCCCAGTGCGGGAACGGGGGTTTTCGTCAATGCCGTGGATTTCCACGACCCCTATGCGGAGATCACCTGCTTCGAGAAAGACCCCGCCACGGGGTTGATCCTGAAGCACCTGCACCCCGAAAAACGGGTGCGGGTACAGGGATTCGAGCGCATCGAACCTAAATACGCCGGTTACTACGACGTGGCCGTGAGCAACATCCCTTTCGGGGACGTGGCGCTCTTCGACCCGTTCTTCTCCACCCATACCGACCCCGTGCGGCGGCAAGGCACACGGGCGCTACACAACTATTTTTTCATGAAGTCCGTCGATATGGTACGCGAGGGCGGCCTGGTGGCATTCATCACCTCGCAGGGAGTATTGAACGCCGAGCAGGGACGCCCCGTGCGCGAGTGGCTGATGAACCGCTGCGAGCCCGTATCGGCCATCCGGCTGCCGAACAACCTCTTTACAGAACACGCGGGGACGGAGGTCGGCAGCGACCTGGTTATCCTGCAAAAGAAAGCCGCCACGGGGGAACTGTCCGAACGGCAGCAGGATTTCATCGAATCCCGCAAGCTGTCGAACGGCATCCGGATAAACAACCTTTTCCAGTCGTTCGACAGGGTGATCCATACCGAGGCCAAAGTAGGCAAAGACCCCTACGGCAAACCGGCGATGGAGTTCACCCACGCGGAGGGCGTGGACGGCATCGACCGGGAGATGCGGCGTATGCTCTCGGAGGATTTCAACCGGCATTTCAACGAGAGTTATTGCCTGAAACATGCTCCGGAACAGACACCCGGTACACCGGAGCGGGAATTGTCCCGTCCCCGTCAGGCGGAACGCCAGCGTGCCGAAAGACACGAGCCCCGCCTTGCCGGAGAAATCGTCAAGGAGATTATCGCCGACGCCCGTAACCTTCAGCAGCAGCGGGAAGAGGAGGAAAAACGCCGCGTCGTCGCAGAAATGGCGGCGCAGGGCTACCATGTCGATACCGAAACCGGGGAGATTACCCGAATCGAAAACAAACCCGGACAAGCGTTACCGGATTCTGCCGCCACACCCGCCGGAGAACCGACCGGGGAGGATCTGGCCGACTTCGGGGCCTGGTCGAAGGAGCGGGAGAATCGCTTGTGGGAGCAACACCCGCCAAAACCCGAAGATTTCGGCATGACGGATACACCCGTGCAGCACGTGGGCGGAACAACGGAACCGAAACCGCGGGAGGGCTTCGCCGGGTCGCTTTTCGACACGGTGGAAACGGCGGCTCCCGCACCTGCCACCCAAGCTGCCGAACCGGTAAACGTGCAGCAGGAACCGTTGCTGACGCTCTACGATCTGTTCGGCTTCAGCGCCGAGGAGCGGCGGCAGGCAGAACTCGGTATATCCAAGAAAAGGAACAGCCGCCGGGGAGCAAAGCGGAAGACGCCCCGACAACCCTCATTATTCGCCCCGGCCTCCTCTCCGGAGGAACAGAAGAGCGAAATGCCGAAAACGACGCCACCGGAGCGTGATCCCGAAGACTTGTATGCCTCCCTGAACTGGGAGGACAACCCGCCGATCAACGGCTTTTACGAGATGATGATGTCGCTTACCCCGGAACGGAGGGCGGAACTACGCCGACAAAGCGCCCGGCAGCAGGAAACCCCGGAACAGCGGGAACGGGAGGCGGATATGAAACCCCGCCCGTTCGAGGGGGAGGTCGCCCCCTATTTCCGCGAGGGGACACTCGTCACGGACGGACAAAACCGGGTCGGCTACCTGCGGGAGATTGAATCCCTGCAACCCATGTTCCACCCGCTGGAACTCACGCCTGCACAACGGACGAAAGCCTCCATGTATATCGAGATACGCGATGCCTATTACCACCTTTATAACAACGAGGCGGAAACGCTGACGGCGAACCCCGCCCTGCGGGAGATGCTCAACCGGCTTTACGACAATTTCACCGAACGCTTCGGACGGCTCAATGACAAACGCAACCTCGACCTGATCAAGATGGACGCGCGGGGGACGGAGATTCTATCGCTGGAGCGTTACATCGACGGCAAGGCACGCAAAGCCGACATCTTCGAGCGTCCCGTGGCCTTCAATCCCGATGAGATCACGCACGCCGACGACGCTTCGGAGGCCCTTGTGGCCAGCCTGAACAAGTACGGCCGGGTGGAACCGCACTACATGGCCTCACTCACGGGAACTACCGTGGAGGGAATACTCGGGGAACTGAAAGGACGCATCTATTACAACCCGGAAACGGACGGCTACGAGGTTGCCGACAAGTTCATCGCCGGCAATGTCATCGGGAAAGCCGAACGGATCGAGGCGTTCCTGCGGGAGAATCCCGACCACGCCCCGGCCCGGGAATCGCTGGAGGCTCTGCGCGAGGCGACGCCCAAACCCATCGCTTTCGACGACCTGGATTTCAACCTGGGCGAACGGTGGATTCCAAAAGGTGTTTACGAGCGTTTCGCCTCCTCGCTCTTCGATACGGAGGTGAAGATCACCTTCGCCTCCAACCTGGACGAGTACGGCGTGAAGGCGGAAGCGACGAACGTGAAGATCACGGAGCAGTATGCCGTCAGCGCGCAGACCCGTAAGTACAACGGCCTGCATCTTTTGAAACACGCCCTGCAAAACACTTCGCCCGACATCACCAAGACCGTCCTCAAATGGGTGGACGGCGAACGGCGGGAGGTCAAGGTGCGTGACGGGGAGGCCATACAGCTCGCCAACAGCAAGATAGACGAGATCCGGGGTGCTTTCCCCGAATGGCTGCGCGAGCAGTCGTCCGACTTCAAAGACCGCCTGACAGACCTCTATAACCGTACTTTCAACTGTTACGTGCGCCCGAAGTACGACGGGACGCACCAGGAATTCCCCGACCTCGACCTCAAGGGGCTGGGAATCGACAAACTGTATGACAGCCAGAAGGACGCGATATGGATGGACAAACTGCTCGGCGGCGGGATAATCGACCACGAGGTGGGCGGCGGAAAGACCCTTATCATGTGCTGCGGGGCCTACGAGAAGAAACGCCTCGGGCTGGCCAACAAACCCATGATTATCGGGCTGAAAGCCAACATCCATGAAATAGCCCGGACGTTCTGCACCGCTTACCCGATGGCCAAAGTCCTCTACCCGGGCAAGGAGGATTTCACACCCCGGAAGCGTGAGCGCATCTTCCGGGAGATACGCAACAACGACTGGGACGCCGTGATCCTCTCGCACGAACAGTTCGGCATGATACCCCAGTCCCCGGAGATACAGCAGGAGATATTGCAGGCCGAGCTGGACTGTGTGGAGGAGAACCTCGAAGTGCTCAAAGCACAAGGCAGGGACGTTTCCCGCGCCATGATGAAAGGGTGTCAGAAACGCAAGGCCAACCTGGAAGCCAAGTTGCAGAAGGTGGCGCACGCGCTGGAAACACGCAAGGACGACGCCGTGGACTTCCGCCTCATGGGTATCGACCACCTCTACGTGGACGAGAGCCACAAATTCAAGAACCTGACTTTCACGACCCGGCATGACCGGGTGGCGGGCCTCGGAAATCCCGAGGGGTCGCAGCGGGCGCTCAACATGCTTTTCGCGCTGCGTACCATACAGCAGCGCACGGGCCGCGACCTGGGGGCGACGTTCCTCTCGGGAACGACCATCTCCAACTCGCTCACGGAACTGTACCTGCTTTTCAAGTACCTGCGCCCGAAGGAACTGGAGCGTCAGAATATCCGCACCTTCGATGCCTGGGCGGCCATATTTGCCAAGAAAACCATCGACTACGAGTTTTCCGTGACCAACGAGGTCGTGCAGAAAGAACGGTTCCGATATTTCATCAAGGTTCCCGAACTGGCCATGTTCTACTCCGAGATTACAGATTACCGCTCGGCGGAGGATATAGGGATCGACCGACCGCAAAAGAACGAGATATTGCACAATATCCCGCCGACACCCCAGCAGACGGAGTTCATAGAACGGCTGGTGCAGTTCGCCAAATCGGGCGATGCCACGCTCCTGGACCGCCTGCCGCTCTCGGAGCGGGAGGAAAAGGCGAAAATGCTCATTGCCACAGACTACGCCCGCAAGATGTCGCTCGATATGCGTATGATAGACCCCGAACTATACAGCGACCACGTGGACAACAAGGCGAGCCACTGCGCCCGTATGATTGCCGGTTACTACCGCCGTTTCGAGGCGTACAAAGGTACGCAGTTCGTATTCTCCGACCTGGGAACCTACAAACCCGGAGCGGGGTGGAACGTCTATTCCGAGATACGGCGTAAACTCGCGGAGGATTACGGCATACCCCAAAGCGAGGTGCGGTTCATCCAGGAGGCGACCTCGGAAAAAGCGCGCAAGGAGATGATCGCCGGTATGAACGCCGGAAAAATCCGCGTACTCTTCGGATCGACCGAGATGCTCGGGACGGGAGTGAACGCGCAGAAACGCTGCGTGGCGATACACCACCTGGACTGCCCCTGGCGTCCCAGCGACCTGGAACAGCGCGACGGGCGGGGAATACGCACCGGGAACGAGATCGCCAAACTCCATGCCGACAACAAGGTGGACGTGATATTATACGCCGTCGAGAAGTCGCTCGACGCCTACAAGTTCGGGCTGTTGCACAACAAGCAACTGTTCATCCGCCAGCTCAAGACCAACAACATGGGAAGCCGTACCATCGACGAGGGGGCCATCGACGAGAAAAGCGGCATGAATTTTTCCGAGTATGTAGCCGTCCTCTCGGGAAATACAGACCTGCTGGACAAGGCCCGCCTGGAGAAGAAGATCGCCACGCTCGAAAGCGAACGCCAGGCATTCGTGCGCGGCAAATCATCGAGCCGCTACAAGCTGGAGCAGATCACGGAGAAGATAGAGAAGAACAACGACCTGATACGGCGTATCGGCAAGGATCTGGAACACTTCAAGGCCCGCGTCGAGTTCAACGAGGACGGCTCGTACCGCAATCCCGTGAAACTGAACGGGCTGGAAACCTCCGACCCCAAGCTCATCGGGAAACAGCTCAACCGTATCGCCGAAACGGCACGCACGCTCGACAGGCTCGAACCCATCGGGAGCCTCTACGGGTTCGAACTGCTCGTCCAGAGCGAAACGACCGGGAAAGACGGGCTCGACCTGGTGCAGAACCGTTTTTATGTCCGGGGTGAAGGGGATTATCTATACCAGTATAACTACGGGAATATCGCCTCCGACCCGCGACTGGCGGCGATGAACTTCATCCACGCGCTCGCGACCATCGAGCCGACACTGGAGAAATTCCGGAAAAAGAATGAGGAACTGGAGAAAGATATTCCCGTCCTGCGGGAAGTGGTGGAAAGTTCCTGGCGCAAGGAGCCCGAACTGACGGCCCTGAAAACTGACCTGACGGAAATAGACCGCAGGATACAGCAAAGCCTCAAACCGATAGAAGAGAGCGAGGGAAAGGAGGCGGAGGAGGATAACGACGTGTGCCGGGAACGGCATGACACGGCGGAAGAGCTCCCGAAGGAAGACAACACGGCGGCCCGTATTCCTTCCCGGCTGCGGCAGATTGCCGACGCCTCCGGGGGGCGCATCGTGATCGCGGGCGTGGGCAGCCCGCCGGAGAACGGCCCCGCAAAGAAAGGGATTAAGATGTAAGCGAAAAGCCGACGGAAGTACAGATTTCCGTCGGCTTTTTTCATATGCCCGTGAGCGTTGTTGTCACACTTCCTGCAAGAGTGTTTGCAGCTCCTCCTGCGTGGGAAGATAGGTCATGTACTGGGCGGCGAAGACCTGCTTTTCATCTTCGGGCAGCGTATAACGGACGACCGCGTCGTTTTTCTCCGCGCAGAGGACGATACCCACCGGAGGGTTATCCCCGGGATTCATCAACTCACGGGTGTAGTAATTGACATACATCTGCATCTGCCCCAAATCCTGATGGGTCAGCTCCCCGGATTTAAGGTCTATTAAAACGAAACAGCGGGCCAGGTAATTGTAAAAGACCAGGTCGATGTAGAAATGCTTGTCGTCGAAGGAGATACGCTTCTGTCGCGCGACGAAGGCGAAGCCTTTCCCGAGTTCGAGCATCAAGCGCTGCAAGCGGCTGATGAGCAGTTGCTCCAGATCGGTTTCCAGAAAATGCTCTCCCTGGGGGATACCGAGAAACTCCAGGATATACGGGTCGCGGATGATCTCTTTGGGTTCGACACGCCCGGGTTCGGTACGGGAAATTTCCTCTTTCACGGCTTTCTTGTCTCGGCTGGCCAGCAGGCGGTCATAGAAAAGCGTGTTGATTTGGCGGTCGAGCTGCCGGACACTCCAGTTTTCCTTGACGCACTCGTGCAGGTAAAAATCACGGGCGGCATCGCCCGACACCTTGAGAAGCGTGCGGCAATGCGACCAGCTCAATTTATCACACAGCGTGTGATATTTCGGGTAGCACTGGTAAAACTGCCTCATGTACCGCAGGTTGGTGGCCGTGAACCCGTTTCCGAACTCCGCCACGAGCCGCCTGGAAAGGGTGTTGATGACAGCCTTGCCATATCCGGCACGGTCGGTTCCCTGCTGCTCGTACTCCACTATGTATTTCCCTACCTGCCAGTAAGCCCTCACGAGGGTCGAATTGACATGATGTATCACCTTTGCGCGCGCTTCCTGCAAGATATGGCGCACGTTATGCAGCAGCTCTTCCTCCCCTTTGTCGGCAGGATGTATTTTATCTGTTTCTTTCATTGTTCATTATTATATAGGCTTCCAAGTGCAAACATACTGATTTTACGGCAAATATCGAGCGGTTGCACCGTCATGTCGTGCCTTATTCCATGTATCTCCGCGTTTTTCCATGACGCCGGACTCTCGGGACAGGGCCTAACCGGAACCGGCAGGACGATCCTTTTTCAGCTTGCGGAAATTACTGAAGTTACGCTCGATGAACCGCAGGACGTCCGATTCCCGGTAGAAGGTCTTGTGATAGATCATCTCGTAAGGCAGCTCTCCCGAGGTGCGGTAACGCTGGAGTGTGCGCTTGCTGATATTGAGCATACGGCACAGGTCGTAATTGTCCAGAAGACGCTCCCCGTCAGGCAGGATGGAAAGCGGTTGCTCCACGTCCCCCGCGCACAGCTTCTCGATACGTTCCAGCCGTTCCGAGAGCCGCTGCATCCATCCGTCGAAATATTCCTTGTCCAGAAACATGGCCTACTCCTTTGGTTGGTTCTTGCGCCGCACGGAACGCTCCTTCAGCACACGGCGGATTTCCGTGAGGGAATAATACAGCTTCCGGTTGATGGCCGAATAGGTGATCACGTGATCCGAGCGGAGGCGTTGAAGGGTACGCCCGCTGATGCCCAGGTAACGGCAGACCTGCTCGCCGTCCATCCATTCGTCGTTTATATACTCCTTATTCCATGCACGCCCCTTTTCAGGGAGAGAGGCGATTGCAGCCTCTATTTTCTCTATACGCCCGACAAGCTCGTTATAGGCTCGCGAACCGATCACTATGATTTTCATACTTCTTTGTTTTTTAGTCTGTTACAAAGGTCGGGCTTATATGGACAGCTTAAAACGAGGTCGGTACGACTTTTTTTTGATAATTTGCAGTGAACTGATTCTCAATGGTTTATGCGGTGAAGAAGGCAGTGTTTTTTACCGAAATCCGCGGCCCGTACTCGGTATTTTTATTGGCAGAAATGCGATAGCATACTGTGATTCAACGCTTAACGGTGTTCTAATCCAGACGGGGCTACAACGGAACACCCGTATCGGCTCCTTATACGGGTGCAAATACGGGCGTTCGGGAAAGTTCCTTTCGAGAGTTACGGGGGAAAACCGACCTCGGTTCTTTTGTTATATACAACGCTGATTATCAGTGTTTCTATAAGGAATAGAGTGCTTTACCGGTTCATGTTCTACTCGGAATTGCCGTTTTTCTTGTTTCGCTTCCACGTCTGCATACGTTTAAGCAGGGCCTCTTTCGCCTTGTCAAGCCACGGTGTCGGGTTGTTTCGGATTTTCATATCGCAGAATGTCCTCGAAAGGTTCATGTCGAGGTGTACGTTGAAAGCGTTGGAAATGTAGCTGGCAAGTTGCGTGAGTGGCACATTGCCGAAACAGCCTTTACTGTCGAGCAGGTAAATAAGTTCCGTCAGATCCGTCTTCGAGTCCTGCCATGTCGGACGCACGTCAGACAATGGCAGAACCATGTTCCGGAGGTTCGTGCTCTCCAGTGATTCCAATTCGCCCATAAGATAAACCGACAACATATCGTTGGCCAGGATTTTCGCCACCTTGAAATCCGCGTTTGTCGAAAACTGCGGGTCGAGTTCATAGTAGAAGGTTTCCAGGTATTGCTCCGTGTCGGTCTGCCCGCGCAGGAAATAGAGGCTGTCCAGGTGTGTAGCGCCGCTGCGGAAATAGCGGATAAAGTCGAGGCGTTTCTGCGTGTACGCGTTTATGGCCCGAACATGGGCGTCCAGGTACTCCCGTTGTGCCTCGATACTTCCTACCGGACGGTTCATCTCGATATTGTAGAGCTTGCGGTAATAGATCAGACGGCAAAAAAGACGAGGTTTGATTTCTTTGAAGAACTTTATTTCCTCGTCATCGTTTTGAAAACGGTAGCCGATGATATATTGTTTCAAACGGTCGAACGCTTCTCCCAGGACACGTGACGCTTCAAGCGACTTTTTCAACACATCGGTATCCCGCGATTCGATACGTTCGATACTCCGCAGGACTTCGCTGTTTAATTTTTCTATAAATGCAATCATAATCCGTCTTGTTACTTTCGCGTATAAAGTTAGCGAATCGAAAAACCGGCGGATTACGATTTTTATCTTTCTCTTCGTTTTTTTATCACGGAGCCGATTTTAATGTCAGATCCGACCTTCCTGGCGGATGGAAGTGGGATTGCTCCCCATATTCCGCTTGCAAAAGTCCGTAAAGTGGGATTGGGCGGAGAAACCGCACATGTAGGCTATTTCCTGCAACGTGTAGTGTGTCGTCCGCAACAACTCCCCGATACGTTCGATACGGCGCTGACGTAACCACGAGGAGGCCGAGCAGCCGAAAACCCGCTGGAAACGCCGGCGGAAGGTAATCGTGCTGGAATACCCGCAAACCCCGGCGAGTTCCGTGACGTTATCCGAGGCAAGATAATTCGATTTGACACGGGAGATGAACTCGTAATCGTCCCCCAGGTGCAACAGCTCCTCGAACTCCCCGACATCGGCGGGAGTGAGATGTTCATAAGAGGCGTCGAGCATTTTCAGCATGACAGCAGCGTTACATTCAACGGGCATACCCAATGTCTTACGGGCTTCACGCAGGTAATTCTTGAACCGCAGCCGCAGCGTGTCGTGATGCGGGTAGGAACACTCGGACAGAATGGTGCAAACCGTCCGCAGTTCATCGACACAACAGTAGCCGAAATACCACGTTACAAGACGCTCGACGTAATGGACGACATGAAATTCCTCCGAAAGCATCAGAAGAAGCAGGAACGGGGTGAAATCCTGGTATTCCCTCGTTATGGGACGGGGTGCTTCGTCAAGCAAGGAGGCGATGTCCCGCATCAGCAGAGAATCTCCCGAGTACGCTTTTATTTGTTCGGAACTGCGGGCATAATCCCGGTAACGCGATATGACCGCCGACAAAGCATTGAACTTCACGGCGTGAACGCCTTCTATAAAGGAAGGGCGAAGACTGTTGTAAATGGATAAGTCGGTTTGCATAAGTCATTTCTATAAAACGGAGCCGCATCCCCTTGTTGCCAAAACTCCGCAAGTCGTTACTTATGAACCGCTTGGAACACGGTACGAATCCTAATTACAAATATATCGCATCTGATAATCCGGAACAAATATCAGCAGGTAAAAATGAAAATAAACCTCGTTATTTTTGATTATTACCTGCAATAATATTATATTTGCAAACAAATAAGAGTTGTTTGACAGCATGAGAAATATAGTGTATCAAAGCACTTTACCAATTTCTTATCCGTTGCCTATTCTCATGCGAGTTTCTTTTAATCTATTTGTAGTCAATTAAATACCTTCAGACTACATCAAATATA
>OHTB01000786.1_pt1 | contig 16334 bp, 9 predicted proteins | sample 1578771 | NCBI WGS metagenome assembly OHTB01 (sample SAMEA3879516, study PRJEB24766) | human gut metagenome | biome: human-associated habitat; feature: feces | place: USA | collected 1985/1987 | reverse complement strand
CCTCAAAAGCGTCGAACATGGCCCACACACGGGAGAGGTTGGCAATATCGAAAAGAATGCTCCCCTGTGAAACATAGTCGCCCCGGTTAACCCGCTTGGCAATGACGATCCCATTCGTGTTGGATTTAATCTCTACCATAGGAGACGCCTGGCCGGAATATTGGATAGCGTCGATCTGGGCATCCGTCAAGTTCCAAAGGCGGAGTTTCTCGCGGGCAGCCTGCACAAGAGCGGGTTGCTGCATACGGACCGCTTCGAGCAATTCCTGCTGGGCGGTGAAAAGTTCAGGCGAATAAAGAGTAGCAAGTGTCTGCCCGGCACGTACGGTCTCGCCGGTGAACTCGATGTCAAGCCGTTCAATACGTCCGCCGACATAAGCTGTCTGCGACTGCAGACTACGTTCGTCCGGAATAATCTTACCGTACAGCCGGACTTGCTTCACGGGGTTACTGCGACTGACACGGGTAGTCTGAACATCGGCGAGAGCCATGGCCTCATCAGAGAGCCGGATGGCATCGGGATCGGAAACAGCATCACCTCCAGAAATAACGTTCTTCTTAAGAGGGATCAGGTCCATACCGCAGATAGGGCATTTGCCGGGTTTGTCCTGACGAATCTGCGGATGCATGGAGCAGGTCCAGACACCGGATTCGTCCTGCACCAGATCATGAGACGTTCCATGCATATCATGGTTATGAGCTTCAGCATGTGTTCCCCCGGCAGACTCCGGAGAAGATGAAGGGCTGAACAAAAGCCATCCCAGCACAAAGCCGGCAAGGGCAATCAGGGGATAAAGTACTTGCTTCTTACGAAGAATATCTGATATCTTTTTCATACAATTACTATTTTAGTGGTTCTATTTATTTTCAGTCGGCTATCAGCTTTTCTATGGCTGCCACCGTAGTATTATAAGCGGCTACGGCCTCACTCTTTTTCAGTTTATAATCGAGCATCTGGCGCTCCACCTGAATCACATCGGTCAGCGATTGACGCCCGGCGGTAAATTCACGCACCATCAACTGCCAGGTAGAAAGAGAGAGGGCATACTGCCGTTCGTAAAGTGACACCTTACGGGCGGCATCGTCGAGCTGCTGGCGAACGTTAATGTATTCAGCCTGCAACTGGTTCTGCACATTGTCACGTTTCAGTTCGCTTGCCATCCGGTAGTTATGGCTCTCCCGCTGCCGGGCATTGTATTTCCGGCGGAACAGCGGAAGACTTACCTTGACCATCGGCATCACCATGTCCTTACCGTTCATATCGGGCATTCCCATCGGATCGGCCACTTTATTGACCACAGAGTATTGAAGACCGATACCGATCATAGGATAACTCATGCGACGGTCCATCTTTGCCTTGGCACGATAGGCTTCTCCCTCCGCCTCGAGCATGGCAAGCATGGGATTACGGGTGAAGATGCTGTCGAGCAGGAGCTGTCCGTCTATCCGGTAGAAGCGTTGTGTCAGAGAATCGGGTACACAGACAGAAGCATCGGACGGACGGTTGAGCAGGGCGTTAAACCGGGCTTGAACGGTCAGCCGGGCAGAAAGTAAACTGGCAAGGTTATCCTCCAATCCGGCACGCTCCATTTGAATGCGGAGAACATCGGACATACCACCAACAACAACGTTTCCCATTGATCCGCCTCCCATGCCGGACATGTCTCTACCGGAAGAGCTGCCGGCAGAAACACCTGGAGTCCCCGCAGACGCCGGGCTGCCCATTCCTCCCATACCGGACATGCCACTCCCCGAAGAAAGTGCAGGCGGCATCGAAGCAACTGACGTTACAGAAGTCGACGAGGGAGCTGCCTGTGCCGACGAAGCGGAAAAGCGGTTCAGTGCCAACTGCTCGAGTTGATAAAGAAGACGGATATTAGCTTCCGTAATGTGATATTGCTCGTTGAGGCTACTAAGCTGATACCACTGGGCCTTAACCTCATACCAGAGATTATTACGTGTATCACGAAATTGTTCGTAAGCCATACGTGCCATCTCAGAAGCTTCACTGCGGGCGGCCTTGCGAGTGCCGAACCAAGGAAACATCTGCATCAACGTAAAGTCGGCTATCTGCTTTCCCATCAGCGTCTCCATAGGTTTAACGAAAAAACCGATTTCCAATTCGGGATCGGCAAAAGCACCGGCCTGAGGGATCTTCTCCAAAGAGGCTTTATAGAGCATGAAGTCGGCATTGACTTGCGGATTACTGCGTGCCGCCTGTTCCAGATAGTGGGACAAGCTGTCGACAGAGGGTTGCACCGAAACAGAAGGCACCTCCACAACGGATGGCTGCGCCGAAGCCGAAACGGCAAAATGACTCAGCGAAAGGAATATCGCCAAGGTGAGTAAAGATATATGTTTCTTGTTTATCATATCTGATTGTTTTTATGTGAATCCGATAGACGAATCGAAGACTGTCGGATTCTGATTCTGTTATTCTTTATAATGATGAGTACGGTTTCAGCCCCATACGACCGGCAGAGGGGACATTCCAAATATCCGGGAATGTCCCGGATAGCCATCAGGGAGTATGCCGGATGCCCATCTGAAGATCAGATACCGGGAGAGCCTGTAACCGGCTCAGAAACTTCACTTCCGTTTTTCTTCTCACGTCTCCTCTCCACAGTCTCACGCCACCAGCATTGTAATACCGGGACGACAAACATGGTCATTGATTGTATCAGCATTCCTCCAAACGTGGGTATAGCCATCGGTACCATGATATCCGCTCCCTTTCCGGTAGATGTAAGTACGGGAAGCAGAGCGATGAGTGTTGTCGCCGTTGTCATTGCAGCAGGGCGGACACGCTTCAGCCCGGCTTCTACTACCGCCTCACGGATGTCATATTTCGTACGGGGATCGCGTTCCAGAAAAACATGGTGAATATACGTTCCCATCAATACTCCATCATCCGTGGCCACACCGAAGAGAGCAATGAACCCTACCCAGACCGCTACACTCAGGTTGATGGGATGCATCTGGAAGAGGTCACGCATGTTTTCACCCGCAATGCTGAAATTCATAAACCACGGTTGCCCATAGAGCCACAAGAGAATAAAACCGCCAGCGAAAGCTACGAATACACCCGAAAAATGAATCAGCGAGGCCGTCACCGTACGAAACTGGAAATAGAGTACTAGCAGGACAATGAGCAAAGCCAACGGAACAACAATCATCAACCGGTCCGTAGCACGTTGCTGTTGTTCATAATTACCGGCAAACTTATAAGAAACACCTTTGGGGAGAACCAGTTCACCGCTTTTTACTTTAGCCTCGAGCAGATTACTCGCCTCCTTCACCACATCCACTTCGGCACGGCCTGAAAGTTTATCGAAGATGACATAACCTACCAGGAAAGTGTTCTCACTCTGGATCATTTGTGCACCACGGGAATATTCGATGTCCGCCAACTCTTTAAGAGGTACCTGTATTCCGGTAGCAGTAGGTACAAGTAGCATGGAAAGAGCCTCCGGACTATCACGCAACTCACGTGCATAACGTAACCGGATGGGGAAGCGCTCGCGCCCCTCTACAGTACGGGTCAACGCCATGCCACCAACAGCAGCACTGAGCACTTCCTGCAGATCGCCCACCGCCACGCCATAACGTGCCATTGACTCACGATTCAGCTTTATTTCAAGATACGGAGCACCTACCGCCCGGTCGTAGAACACAGACGAGGGAATGACAGACGGTACAGACTTTAATGCCTGCTCAATCGCCTTACCTCCCTGCTCTATATCCTCCAGTGTGGGACCGTATACCTTCACCCCCATCGGTGCACGCATACCGGTTGAAAGCATTACGAGCCGTGCCTCAATAGGTTGCAGTTTCGGTGCAGAGGTCAGTCCCGGCAAATGGGTAACATTGACAATCTGTTGCCAGATATCATTTGCATTCTTAATCTCCGGACGCCACTGGCGGAAATAGTCGCCACGCGAATCAGGCACCAGACTATCGGCAGGGATAAGCCGAAAACCATTGGCAGGATTATATGTACCTCCACCTTTCAGCAGGAATGCACCATCATAATTCACACGGAAACGGGCACGCTTTCCGTCTTCTCCGATGATATATTCGGGACGATAATTAATGGTATTCTCAAACATCTGGACCGGTGCCGGATCGAGAGCGGAATTTACACGTCCCCACTTACCGATGGCAGTTTCTACTTCTGGAATGGCCGCCAGCCGCTTATCGAGTTTCTCCACATAATCTAGATTCTGTTCAATACCCGTATGAGGCATACTGGTAGGCATCAAAAGAAAAGAGCCTTCGTTCAGGCTGGGCATAAATTCCTGCCCGATACCCCGCCAGATGAGGAAACCACAAACGACGGTTGCTGCAGGAATCATCATAAACTTCCAACGATTGGCCAGACACCAACGCAAAATACGCTCGTAGAAAATGACCAGTATCCAAAGTAAAGCCAGAATGATGGCAACGCAACCGGCTACAAACAGCACATTTACCGACAGTCCCCGTTGCGGTCCCATCGGCAGCCACTCTTCGGACAGATAGAAAACAGCTACCAACAGGGCAATACCGATATTAACATAATTGCCTGTCTTAGGATTCTTCCAACGATATGCAAGCAAGTTATTGATTCCAACCGCCGTCAGTCCCAATGCAGGGACACTATCGTATACGGCGAACAAAACAATACCCGCTGCTATAAGCACACAGTTCATTACGCGCCGGATCAACCTCGAGTCAATCCGCACCGAAAAAAGGATATAAGCCAGTGTAGGCAGCAAAATTAATCCCAACACAAAAGCTGATGCCAATGCATAAGTTTTTGTATATGCCAGTGGAGAGAACATTTTCCCCTCTTGCGCCTGCATGGCAAATACGGGTAAGAAACTGACAATAGTCGTAATCATTGCCGTAGCAATAGCTCCCGACACCTCGCTTACAGCTTTATAGATCAGTCCGACAAATGGTTTACCCCGCGTGATACCCTTATTCTCCGGCATCTCCATGTACCGGATAATACTCTCGACAAATACCACACCCACATCTACCATCACCCCGATGGCAATCGCGATACCGGACAGCGCCACGATATTTGCTTCGATACCGGTATATCGCATCAGTATAAATGTAGCCAATACGGCAATAGGCAGCATACTTGCTATTACAACCGATGCCCGCAAGTTAAGTACCAACACAATGATGACAATAATACAGATCAATATCTCGTGCGAAAGGCTCGTCTCCAATGTACCGATGGTCTCCTTTATCAATCCCGTCCGGTCGTAGAAAGGGACAACAGTCACTTTCGACACCGTCCCGTCAGCCAATGTTTTCTGCGGCATTCCGGCATCCATCTCATGTATCTTTTCTTTCACATTATTAATTACTTCCAGAGGATTGGAGCCATAACGGGCAATCACCACGCCCCCCACAGCCTCTACTCCTTCCTTGTCCAAGCCGCCACGTCTCGTCCCCGGTCCGATATTCACAAAGGCAATATCGGAAATACGTACGGGTACCCCTTCACGGACGGTAACAACCGTATTCTCTATATCTGCCACATTTTTCACATACCCAAGACCACGAATCAAGTATTCCACTTTATTCACCTCCATTGTTTCGGCACCAATATCAAGGTTACTCTTCTTCACAGCATTCATCACATCCATCACCGACACATTGAACGAGTACATCGCATCCGGATTCAACTCGATCTGATACTCCTTGATAAAACCTCCTGCTGAAGCTACTTCGGACACACCTTCGGCAGCAGACAAAGAGTACTTGACATAAAAGTCCTGAATAGTACGCAATTCCTCAGCGTTCCAGCCGCCGGCAGGTTTCCCAGTTTTAGGATCACGCCCTTCCAGCGTATACCAATAGATTTGTCCCAATGCTGTAGCATCCGGCCCCAGCGTAGGCTGCACATTTTCGGGCAAAGTGCCTGGAGGCAACGAGTTGAGTTTCTCTAAAATGCGCGAACGACTCCAATAGAACTCAATATCATCCTCAAAAATAATGTAGATAAACGACATACCGAACATAGACGAACTGCGGATGGTCTTCACCCCCGGTATACCCAACAATGAAGTGGTCAGCGGATAGGTAATCTGATCTTGGATGTCCTTAGGCGAACGTCCCATCCATTCCGTAGCCACAATCTGCTGGTTGTCACCGATATCGGGGATAGCATCCACAGGAATCGGGTTTCGCGGCACAATCCCCCCATGCCAGTTAAAGGGCGCAGTAGAAATTCCCCAAACCACGACAAGTGTCAGCAGAAGAATAGTTATCACCCTATTTTCAAGGAAATAACGAATTATTTTATTAATCATACAGATAGATTATTTATTTTAAATTAGTAAACACTTGGCAATGCCAAAAAGGATCAGTAAAGTGATAATAAAATAGAAAGTAGGAGCCAAATCCCCATCGATACATGGGTATGACGACTCCTACCTCACTTTAAAATCAGTAAGGTCTAATTTTCTCTTCTTTTCTGGCCGAAAGAGAAGCTATGTGAAAACTAAATCAGATAAGTACAATGATGAACAAACAGCGGAATATCTGTTTGCCAAGGTGGGAAATTGAAAGAAGCAACACTTCGACGCAGACTTTCTGCCTCCAATGGTATAAAAGCACTATACATCACAGGTAACAGTTCTGTCACTGCCGGTAATAGATTAGTTACCGGTACGTGGTTCACATCCTGATCTACCGCCAGTTTGATGTAATGCGCCTCGTCTTTACAACAATGTGAGGTCATCTTCTTCTCTCCACACGATGCACAAACGGACGCACTTCCCCACTCTACATCCGCCAGACGGCCCATGCAGTAATGGAAATTAATCGTTATGCCTGATGAAACAACGGCATAAAGCAACGTCAAGGTGATTAATATAAACTTCTTCATGTGCATTTTGAGGCTGCGAAAATAAGTATCGACACCGATACTACCGATACCCGTTACATATAATTAACGTATGAACATCCTTTTTGGTTTAATCCTTTTGGTTATCTTTACCCCACTAATTAACATAATAATTGTCATGAAACATATATCTATTAACTATATTCTAACTACTGCACTTGCGTTAGGTATCGGCATCAGCATCCCTGTCCTTATAGGCAGCACTTGCCTCAGCGAACAACACTCTGTACAATCCGAAGTTCCTTATTGCGTCACTCCTCCCACTGTCCCCGAACAAGCTGTGTTTGATGGTGACACCATCGACCTGCGTCGTTATGACCGCCGTGAACGTATGGACCGCGAACTGATGTCCTTCACTTACATGCACTCCAGCACCATGCAAATGATTAAACGGGCCAACCGCTACTTCCCTGTCATTGAACCATTACTGAAAGCCAACGGTATTCCGGACGACTTCAAATATTTGATGGTAATAGAAAGCAATCTCAACCCGATAGCACGTTCACCGGCCGGTGCCGCCGGTTTATGGCAATTTATGCCTGTCACTGCCCGTGAATTCGGTCTTGAAGTAAATGATAACGTAGACGAACGCTATCATATTGAGAAAGCTACCGCAGCCGCCTGCCGCTATTTCAAGCAGGCTTATGCCAAATATGGCGACTGGATGGCTGTATCTGCCTCTTACAATGCCGGACAAGGACGTATTTCCTCTCAACTGGACAAACAATTGGCGGATCATGCCATGGACCTCTGGCTGACAGAAGAAACCTCACGCTACATGTTCCGCCTACTGGCTGTAAAAGAGGTATTCGGCAATCCTCAACGTTTCGGTTTTCTGCTGAAGCGGGAACATCTCTACCCTGCCATTCCCTACAAAGAAGTGGCGGTAGATACAGAAATCAGTGACTTGAGCAACTTTGCACAGAAACAAGGCATCACCTATGCACAACTTCGCGATGCCAACCCCTGGCTTCGAGGTTCATCACTAAAAAACAAAACCGGGAAGAAATACGTTTTACATATACCCACACAAGAGGGTATGAATTATGATCCTCGTAAAACAGTTCCTCACGAACATAAATGGGTGATTGACTAATGGTTAATCAAACAAGTACATTGGTATATTAATATATTGGCACATTGAAAAGTGATTCTTGGCTCCATCGTTTTTTGCATAATCAGCCGCTAAAGCATAAGCTGTATGTCATTATCTTCGAATCCGATACACCCGCAGGGAAAGCATTCGACGTAACCCTTATCATATGTATTCTGCTGAGTATCCTGCTTGCTATAATCGAAAGCCTTCAAGGTCTGCCTTCCTGGCTTTCCACTCCCTTTATCGTGCTTGAATATCTTTTCACAGTTTTTTTTACCTTTGAATATGTCACCCGCATCTATTGCTCACCCAATCCACGGAAATATATTTTCAGTTTTTTCGGTATTGTCGATCTTCTGGCTACATTGCCACTCTACCTTGCCTTCTTCCTGCCCGGAGCACGCTATCTGCTGATTATACGTGCTTTCCGGATTATCCGGGTATTCCGAATATTCAAGTTGTTCAACTTCTGGCTCGAAGGTGAACGTCTACTCACTTCCCTGCGGGAAAGCAGCAAAAAGATCGCCGTCTTTTTCCTCTTCGTTGTCATCCTCGTCGTTGCCATCGGCACTTTAATGTATATGATTGAAGGGACTCAACCCAATACACAATTTAATAACATTCCGAATAGTATCTATTGGGCCATTGTCACCATGACCACCGTAGGCTATGGAGACATCACTCCTGCTACCGCTCTTGGCAAATTTCTTTCTGCCTGCGTGATGCTGATCGGTTACACAATTATTGCTGTCCCTACAGGTATCGTCTCTGCATCCATGATGAAAGAATACAAAAAATTAAAAGACTTACAATGTCCCAACTGTCATAAAACGGGGCACGAAGAGAATGCCACTTATTGTAAATACTGCGGACATAAATTGAAAAATGATGAAATTTACCGGCAGGAAAACACGGCAACTGATCCGGATCGGACTACTTCATAAGTATTTTATCCCCTTCGATCTTTACCTCTTCTCCGTCCAACAGTATTTGCACTCCCCTGCGCATGGCAGTCTCCACATTCAATCCGAAACGTGCATACCCCAACAACTGGGCGGTTACCCGCATTAAGTCAACCAAAGGTAAAGCGACCTGCTGTTCCAGTATATTCCGAGCCGCATTGGCTACCTCACGAGGAGGTAAATCTACGGCTTCACGCTTGGAGTCTATGCGGAATCCGGTATACGAGTCTGCTTCTTCCTTGGTATTCCAGTAGAAAACCAATCCATCAATTTCCTGCTTGTAATAAGGAGTTTTATCCAGTATACCATCCATCCATTCAATCAGGCGAGCTGTCTTCCGAAGAATGCCATAAGCATTAAAGATCCTGCTGCTTAACAATGAACGGCTAATCGGAGCCTCCGTACGCATGATCTCATTCAATTGTTTTCTGATACGGGGCTCCCGGCGTGGCATCATCAATTCCCAAGCAGATACATTTACAGAGTTTAGAAAAGTTTTTTCATAGATCTCCGGTGACGCAGCCTTCACTTCTTCCCGAATTACTTGCTCCGGCAACTTCACTAAGCAGTGTTGTGCATGGCATAGTAAACCCTCTTTTTGCACTTCTCCCGATCCTGAAGCCAAAGAAATCACCGGAACGGATCGTTGCGATTTTCCGCACTCAGCTCTTTTCAATTCCGCCTCTATATGGTCAATAACTTTCTGTGAGTCTTCCCACCAATCCAGAGTCCATACTTTACAAATGTTCCATCCCAACATTTTCAGTACACTGTCTTGCACAATCTCCCTATCCCGAGCTGTTTTTGCAGCCCGATAATTCTCGCCATCACACAAAATCCCGAGCATATAACGGGAGGTATCATTAGGATCGATAATACCTACATCTACTTTGAATCCGGAACATCCGATTTTGGTTTTCACCTGATGTCCTTTTTCACGAAGTGCCGCAGCAATCAGCTCACCCATTTCGACCTCTTCGGATACCGCTGCATAAGAATGATTCAAAACTCCGGTACCCTTACCTGCATATTCAAGGAAATATTTCAAACCTGCCACTCCTATAGAAGATGTCTTTTTCAGATCAATCTGGTCAGCTCTTAATGTAGAAAAGACTTTCATCTCATATCGGGCACGTGACACTGCCACATTCAAACGACGTTCGCCACCATCCCTATTCAACGGTCCGAAATTGAGACTCACCCTTCCGTTGGCATCCGGACCATAACCTACAGAAAAAAGAATAACGTCCCGTTCATCCCCTTGCACATTTTCCAGATTCTTAATAAAAACAGGTTCTTCACGATTGAATGCAAGATTCTCTAATTCTGCGTTCTGTAAAACAACATCCGATAACATGTCTTCTATTAAAGTCTGCTGTACGGAACTAAAAGTTACAACACCTATACTCTGATTTCTCAATTCCGGATCGGAAAGTCTGCGAACAATCTCGTCTACTACCGCCTGTGCCTCAGCCTGATTCTGACGACTTTTACCCTTATCGTAATATCCCTCGATGGGTACTAAAGTAACTTTGGCAGCCAGATCATCCGGAGATGGAAAAGTCAGCAACTTATTATCATAATACTGAGAATTGCTGAAAGCAATCAGGCTTTCATGTTTACTGCGATAATGCCATAACAAATATTTAGAAGGCATAGACAAAGCCAGGCAATCATCCAGGATACTCTCCAGATCTTCTATCTCTATATGTTCTTCATCAACTGAATTACTGGTAAAGAAATTAGTCGGGGGCATTTGCTTCGGATCACCTACAACGACTACATGATTTCCACGGGCAATAGCACCTACGGCTTCACAAGTAGGCATCTGTGAAGCCTCATCAAATACAACCAAATCAAACTTATCGTGGTTCACATTGATATACTGCGCTACTGACATTGGACTCATCAGCATACACGGACACATACGTGACAATAAGTTGGAAATCGAATCGAACAACTTACGAATAGACATTCCACGTCCGTTACTGCGAATACATTTCTGCAAAATACCAACCTCCGAACTTTGGGCAGCCGCAAGTACAAATGATGGGATATTAGAAGCCAGTTTTGTATAAAGTTCCTTTTTTATTAATTCCTGATACTCCGTATTCAATTCACGAAAACGCCGGATACTGTCATTGAACAGCTCCCCGTTAAAAAATTGCAGAACCTGCTCCTTCCCGATGGCATATTCAATAAAACTATGATAAAACCCTTTCAAATAAATATTCATCATCCGTTCGGCAGGCAAGTTACGTTCCGTATATGCTGCAAATACAGAAGTCAAGCCACAAGCCTCGAACCGACGAGACACATTCAACCAACGATACCAATCTTTCAGCTTATCCGTGTTTCTTGCCCAAATCTCACATTGTCGTGACGCTCCTGCCAGCCAGTCGTCTTCACAAGCATGAAGCACCTCTTTGGAAACGCCCAATAATTGCAACATCGATTTTTCCAATTGCTTTATACACTCCCAGTCGTATACCAAACCTTCCAACAACTCCCGATTCATTTGCCGGAACAAAGAATAACCCTCAGAGAGTTGTTCCGCCAGCTTCTCCTTAACTCGCCGTATAGACATAGGATCATCCACTACCTCCACCAGAAGCCTGTTCAATTGGAGTATAGCCTTGCTCATCACTTCTATATCGTCCCATTGCTCTTCACCGGGATGGGATTTATTCCCAAATAAGTCCTCAAACCAACGACTACTGCTATCTACTTCCTGTTTTTGCTGCTGATAAAAGAGCAATTGTTGCAAAGCGGGAAGAACTTGTTCTTTATTGACACGGCCCTGAAGCGAAAAGAGAGACAGCTCCTTACAAAACTTCCGTTGTTTTAACAAGCGAGGCAGAAACCAACTCTGTGTAATATCTTTCCATTCCGAGATCTTTTGCTGCACCGGTAAAGTGAGAAAAGTGTCTTCAAATGATTGTTTTAGCAGATTGCAAAATTCATCTCTTTTTCGTCCATGTTCAATGATCCGGCCTATCTTATCAACATTCTCGTCAAGATCGGTTAACAACATCAAGTTACCGGTCATACCAGGAAGTTGCATTAGGATTCGGATGAACCGAACAAAGTTATCCAATAGCTTCTCTGTGCATTTATTCCCTATTCCATAATTTGAGAAGCATCTATTCATCTTCTCTTCCATCTTCTGCAACAGAATCATATAGTCTTTCAGAAGTTTATCCGCTTCTTCTTTCAGTTGAGAAGAGTACTCCATTATATTGATTCCTGTGAGAGGATGCTGATGGGAATGTCCACTTACTTTTCCAACTCCGATCAATTCTTCCACAGCATGATTCCATTCATTGAATTGCTCCTTAGTCAACGAAGCAAGCAAAGAAGCGGGTATCATTATTTCTTCTGTTTCGTCAATGGAGCTATAACGGGTGATAGCCTCATAGACAGATATGCCACAAGGATATATTCGGTGTAATGCCTCTACATATCCATTAATCTGCTGACGCATTTTAAACAGCCTTTCCGACTCTTCCTTAAACTCTTCCGGTTCCTTATAACGAAAGATCTCAGTTGATTCTTTCAGCTGACTCAGTACATCTGTCTTTCGTGCTTTATTAGAATGCAGTTCTAGGCAGAACGGAGCTAAACCTATATTCATAAGCCTTTTCTGAACTACGGAGAGTGCAGCCATTTTTTCGGCCACAAACAATACCCGTTTACCCTGATACAGTGCATTGGCTATAATATTCGTAATGGTTTGTGACTTGCCAGTTCCCGGAGGTCCATGTAAAATAAAGCTTTTCTCATTTACAGCTTCATAAACCGCTTCAAGCTGCGAAGAATCGGCACTGACAGGCAACGCAATATCAGCAGGAGTTAAAGCATGATCCAGTTCTATGGCATTGGCATCGACTTCTGCAACCTCCCATTCCATTTTACCACTCATCAAACTGCCGACAATCTTATTTTTACTCAACTCTTCGGCATTCGAGTGAATGTCATTCCACATGATGAACTTACTGAATGAAAAAGTACCCAAAATAGCCTGTTCTTCTACGTCCCAACGCTTTTCGTTCATCACAGCTTTCCGAAAGATTGAGAAAATACGTTTCACATCGGTTCCATTTTCATCTTTCGGCAATGAATCGAGCCCAGAAATAGTGATGCCAAAGTTTTGTCTCAACATCTCCAACAAGGTAATGTTAAGCATACTCTCTTCTTCACGGGCACGGATAAAATATCCTTTGGATACCGACTTACGGATCATCTCAACAGGAAGTAACAATATCGGGGCATAGCGAGGACGCTCACTATGTTCGGTTTCATACCACCTCAGCAGCCCCAAGGCAAGATATAAAGTATTTGCACCATTTTCTTCCAATGCTATTCTGGAAGAACGATATAGATAAGTAAGCGATTTCTTCAGATCCTGTTCGGTAAGATAGGTTCTCAATCTTTTTTGAGTCAGCTCCTGCTTAATCAAACCAATCATCGGATCCGATTCCGTTAAAGTGCCATAAAGTCCGAAGTCATACAACGGATTATCCCAATCAGAGGGCTTACCCAAAATTTGAAATTCTGTTCCGTCCGAAAAAGCATCTTCCATCTTATCTATATCCGCAGAGATCACTTGAAGGGCATTACGGGTAATACGCAGGTTCAGAAAATTATTACGTAGACTCAGGTCAAGTAACTTTCGTTCCCACAAAAGTTGTTTGGTGAATTCCACATAACTATCCTGATTATCCAAATCATATTGCTTAATCTCTTCCGGAGCACTAACAGGACTAATGTACAACCCGCTTTTAGGAATCTGAGCTACCTCCGGACCCACAGTCCATGCTTTCCCATGCATAACCCGTTGAGGTAAAGGCAAAATATGAGCAAAACGGCTGCGAACAACATCTATAAAACAAGTAAAGTCATTCACTGCCAACATTTTGTCATTAGCCATCCCGACTGCGGTATCGAAAGTCACATTGTTTCCATCGGTCATACAAGTGGCTTCCAGCAAAATAACTTCGTTGATACCGTCCGCCGTTCGTTTGGTCAATAACGAAGGGTCATCGTTCACCGCATCAGGAAATGTCCCGTCAATCAACCAGCATCCCACAAAAGCATGTCCCTGAATGATCACCAACAACGGATGCAACCCCATGGCTTCGGCACATGAAGCATACAACAGTGACAGATCCAAACAAGTCCCTAATTTACCGGAAAGTACATTATCCGAAAGCCTGACTCGCTGACCGGCATCACCAAAACTGGACGGAGGCGTGCAGTATGCAATATGCTGCTCTTTAATAGCCTCGTACAGAGCTGCCAACTGTAACTTCACCCGATTGGGATTACAACTCTGATAAGCATCCAATGAAGAATTACCGGACCACTCTTTCAGGATAGATGACGCCCGCGAAAGAACTCCTGTAAGTACCGGATGATTAGGAACCACAAATGCAGACAAAAGTTCAGGCAATACCTGAATGCCTCCCCATTGATCAAAAGCCAGGATATCAACAGGATACTTCTCTTGAAAAAATACGTTTTCCTCATCAGAAACTACCAGAACGATAGTACCGGACAGGCGTTCGGTTTGCTGAATAAAAAAAGAAGGGTCCAGCATCAGATTTAATCCGGTTATTGTAATAATCTCACCGGAAGCTAATTTTTCTACCATTACCGGTGAAACTGATGCAAATTCAGGCTCCAGAGTTAGAAATACCTTTAAATCCGCAAGCGGATGTTCTGTATTATTTTTAATAGAAAGTAACCGGACAACAGGTATCCGGTTTTGCTGCATGGAATAATTGATAACAGGCAAATAAATAAATAAATTCCACATCCAATTGTGAAGAAGGATTCTCTTGACTCATGATAAACGAGATTAATTAATTCACATTCAAACAATAACATGTGGCAAAATTACATATTTATTTATAAAGGAGACCTCTTTAATTTAAAGAATTTACAAAACAAGCAGAAATATATGTATTATTTTCTTTTCTTATCTAAAAAATATTCTGCCAGTAGAATAAATACATATCCGCCGGCATAACTGACCATATCTTTCAAATCGAAAGTAGAACCAAGGGCTATACGGAGTATACGATTCGATATTCCCAACACATCCACCAACTGAAAATATTGAAGTATCTCTATGAAACAGGCAAAAGCAAGCACATACAAAGGTAATTGTGACAAACCGTTCGGAATAAAAATCCGTATAAAACAATAAATCAACACAACAACCAGTGCGTCACCCATATAAGGACGTACAAAGCTATCACGAACATATATACCAATAATAATCTCAACTACCAGTATTACGACAAAACATATCGCATAGAAAAAACTTTTATTCATGGTGTCTTTCGAATTTTATCTTTCACAGGATATACTGAGAATACAAAGTTCGATTGTTGTTTATCAATACCATTAAAAACTTTATGTATTATATCAACTTTATGATGTCAGTATTTCCGATAGAAATAATCTTTTGACTGCGAATATACGTTATTTCTAAAAAACTATTGTATCTTTAGGTAATGAATAAACGATTGAAATAAAGATAGAAAGGAAATTTACGTATGATGTTGAACTTCGACTTTGTATTAAGACTGTTAGTCGCCGGAATCTTAGGTGCCATCATTGGCTTGGACAGGGAATATCGTGCCAAAGAAGCGGGCTATCGCACACACTTTCTGGTGTCATTGGGTAGTGCACTGATTATGATCGTTTCTCAATACGGCTTTCAAGAAATCATAAAAGAAAATAGTGTTACACTCGATCCAAGCCGTGTAGCGGCACAAGTAGTCAGTGGGATTGGTTTTATCGGTGCCGGAACGATTATCTTTCAAAAACAGATAGTCAGAGGACTGACTACAGCGGCAGGGATTTGGGCGACAGCCGGAATAGGCCTGGCAGTAGGCGCGGGCATGTACGTCATAGGTATTGCTGCCATGGTACTGACCCTGATTGGTCTTGAAGTGCTAAGTTACCTGTTTAAAAGCATAGGAATGAAAAGCTCAATGATAACTTTTTCGACCGATAACAAACAAGTACTGAAAGGAGTGGCTGACCGATTTAATTCCAAAGATTACCTCATAGTGTCGTATCAGATGGATACACAGAAGCACGGAAGCATAGAAACCTATCAAGTGACAATGATCATCAAATCCAAACGGAACAATGACGAAGGACATTTGCTATCTTTAATACAAGAATTTCCTGAAGTGACAGTAGAACGAATTGAATAAGATTATTTCTGTTTTTCGGTGATATACTTCCAATAACGCACCGGCATATCCTGTTTATGTTTACGAGGATTCAGTCGTTCTTTAATTGTGATAGATTTAAAATAAGTCTTCCAAAGTTGTTGGAAAAGCTTCTCATCC
>OHTB01000785.1_pt1 | contig 16347 bp, 20 predicted proteins | sample 1578771 | NCBI WGS metagenome assembly OHTB01 (sample SAMEA3879516, study PRJEB24766) | human gut metagenome | biome: human-associated habitat; feature: feces | place: USA | collected 1985/1987 | reverse complement strand
CCTCTTGCTAAAGAGGAATTTATCATGCAACCATTACGGACGCACTCATGGCGATGTACACCGAGATAGCGCCTACGATAGCCACAACACCGGCAATGGCGTAACACAGTTTGACCATGATGGGAACGTACTTGGCGATTTCCTCCGTCACGGTAGCCAGTGCAGTCGTACCGGCGGAATAATCGCCTGCGGAGTTCTGGGCCATGACGGCCGTCGTGCCACACAGCAACATCAGTGTGAGCATCTGTACTTTTTTAGCAGAAAACATTTTTTTCATTTGTCTTTTTGTTTTTTGAAACATGATTATTTATTTTAGGGTAAGTATTGCAGTTCTTTCGAATCGTTATGGCGGTACTTGATTCCTGCCTCCCGTTTCTATATGCGATAGCCGAAAAAGGCAGGAAAGACGAGGAACGCACCGATCAGGAACAGGCACGCGCCCACAAGCGTTACGACGGACTTGGTAATGCCGTCCTCGCCCGTGTTCATCTTTACGTAAATCTGGAATCCGGACACAATCACACAAATCCCGGCGATGGCACAACAGAGAGCTTGGACGTAAAACATCATTGTTACCACGTAGTCGTGCATCGTCGCCAGCGCATCCGCACCCCAACTGTAATTCACGCTGCCGCTTTTCGCCAGAGCTGAACAGGGGATGATGGAACAAAGCGCACATAGTATCTTTTTCGTTTTCGACATCTTACAGCTTATCTTTGACCGGTCTCCATTTCAGGCAGGGACGGTTGTCCAAGCGTCCTTTGGAAATCAACGCCTTATACATCTCTTCGTCGGTAAAGCCGTCGGACAGGTAGGGAGCGATCTCTTCCATCTGCGCCTCCGCCTTGGCCTTCAGCCTTTCAAGCCGCTCTTTCGCGGCTGCCTCCTTTTTCCCTGTATCGCCGTCTTGTACCGCAGGCGGGGCAGCTACGGCTTCCGTGTCGCATGTCTCATTTCCGATACTAAACCCGGTCTCGTTCTCCGAAACCTCGACACTCTCTTCCGTGGCATCCATCGGACCGAGGTCGAAAACTTCTTCGTCAGTCTTCTCCGTTCCCTTCTTTCCATACAGGTCACGGGTAATATTGACCGCGTAATAGACGATGTACAGCACCGTCAGTACAAGGGCGAATATAAAGTATGAACTCATCTGTTTTAAGTATGAAATTAAACTTTAATTGAACTTTGAAAGTACAAAAGCAAAGAAAAGTATTATATTTGATATAATGAAAACTCTTTATATCAAACAATATTTTATTACGTATAAATAAGTATGAAACATATAAATTGAACTTTAATTTCATACTTTAAGGCGAATGTACCGGGAAAAACGGGCATAAAAAAAGCCCTCCGGGAGGAGAGCTTTCAAGGGAGGGGTAACGATAATGCCTTACCGTTTCTTTCCGCGCAGGTAATCGTTCAGGTCCTTGTACTCGTGATAACGGAGTGCTTCGTTGTGCACCCGCTTGCCGTACATGCCGGCGATGGTCTCTTCCGTTTTCTGTCCGGCGAGATCATTGTCGAGATAACAGTGTATTTCCTCGTACACCTGCAAGTGTTCCAAAGCCTTTTTCAGGTTGTTCACCGAGTTCATCACGAGGTAATCGCAAGGTGCGCCGATGCAGACCGTATCATCACCCGTCTGTTTCAGCGTCAGGTAAGAGAGAAAATCCATGAAGCCTTCGAACACGCAAACCCGGTTCTGTGCTTCACTATGAGAATGCCTGATGACAGAGATGTCCTTACACCGGATACAGCCCTTATAATAAGGATTGCGAACCTCGTACCCGCCCGCCACGTTACCGAAGGCAAGGGCGAAGTAGCGCCGTTGCCGCAATTCATAATGGACCTCCCGGCAGAACATGCGGCCGATGTCTCCGTCGATTCCACGGGAATGAAGGTACGAGAGCAGCGCATGGTGCTGCAACGGTACGACGAGCACGTCCTTCATGTCGGCTTCGACGGGTCGGGGCGTTGTCCCCGAAATCCGCACCCTTTGTATCGGGATAGCGTTCTCGTGCTTCCCTATATAGGCAAGCACTTCGCTCACGCTGTCCGTCTGGTAAAGGTGTTTGCCCAGTTCCACAAGGTCTCCGCCCGTCGCTGCGCCAAAGTCATACCATTCGTTGAGCCGGTCATTGACCTTGAACGACGGGGTACGCTCATTGCGTAGCGGCGACAAATACCAGTATTGTTTCGATGTTACACTCTGGGGGTGGTAGCCGAGACTGGCAAGATAGTCCACGATACGCAGTTGTTTTGCTTCCGCTATGGTCATGTCATTTTCTTTTCACTTGTTTTCAAAAAACGGTTTACTTTGGTTTTTCTCCTATATATACCCGGACCAAAGTAAACTAAATTATTTTTCACCTTCTGCGTCCTCGCATTCTTCGTCGAAAAGCAAGGCTTCGGTCGGGGTCACATCGTAATAAAAGAGCTTGTCCCGTTTGACGATCAGCTTCAGGTTTTCCGTCAGGTACTGCAGCAGTTTTATCATGACGCTGCGTCCCCGTTTGAACCCGATAGCCTCATAGGAGGCCATGAGAGCCTGCAGTACGTTCTCGAAACCTTTGATGGGCCTGTCCCCGAAAGCGGCGGAAAGCGCCTCCCGGTGCTGCTCGATGGACAAATCCATGAAGCTGCTCCGGGCCTTCGGTCTCACGCTGCCATCAAACGAATAGTTATCCACCATGACCGGCAATCCTTCGTCATCAACGGAAAAAGCAAACGGTTTGAACTCCTTCTCGCGGATATGCAGCGCATGAACTTCACTGATAACGGGATTCTCCGCACTCTTGGTGATGACCAGCACCGTTTCCGCCTTATTGCTCATTTCCGTGCCGATATGCCCGCGCACATTGTTGTCGCCTTTATTCAGGTGCAGCACACAATGGATATGCAGGTCGTATTTCGACGACCATTCCATCATCTTGTTGATAACCTCCACCGATTCGCTGGTGCTGTTGATGTCGAGCATCAGGTCGCGGATGCCGTCAATGATGACCAGCCCGTACCCTTTGTTCTGTCGCAGAGCGTAGTCGATGACCTCAATACGCACGGCCGGCGTGTATTCCCGCAGGCAAATGAAATCGAGATTCTCGTTGTCGGTTGTGGTGGGCAGTCCCGCCAGGCGGAGAATACGTTCCAACACGTTATGGCAATGGAAACGGCTCTGTTCGGTGTCCACGTACAAGATCCTGCGCTTGCCTTCGGGCAGATGCGCCCGGTAGTTCAAAACCTGCCGGCCCGCCAGTGACGCAGCGACAATAGCAGAGACATTAAACGTCTTTTTCGCCTTCGCCTTACCCGTCGAAGCGCTAAAATTGCCGAGCGTCGCTATGGTGGAGTTGTCGATCCATATAATCTGGGGCGGAGTCACGTAGGTGTCCGTGGCCTTTATCTGCGATGCCGTGAGAATATCCGACAGGCGATTCTCGTCCAGTTCCGCCCACGAGTTACGGTCAGTTCTTTTTTCGTTTTCCATAGCGCTTCTGGTTAAAGAACGGTTGGGTTGCGGATACTTCCGTCGCCATACGCATGGCATCGTCCACCGTAGGTTCGTAGTTTTGCAAGAGCCATGCGTCCAGCTCTTCCTTCGCGAAGTAAAGCATCTTGCCGCGAGGTTTGTAGTGCGGGATTTCCTTGTTCGATGTGAGTTTGTACAACATACTTTCGGACACGCCGATATACATGCACGCCTCTTGAAAAGTGAAGACTTTCTTGGTCGTGTAAATGGTATTTTCCAGTAAAGCCACACGCTCCAACAGACCTTCCACCGGTTCCAACTTCTTGAGAACCGCTTCTATGGCGGTCAGCCGTTCGCTTAACCGCTCCATGAATGTTGTTCTGTTTTGCATAAAATACATGTTAAAATTAGACAATGGAGAGTTACCTCCGTTATGCAGCGCGCTAACGGAGGTCAAAGTTATGTGATGTGAACCGGACAGCCGGAAATTCCGGCATGATACTATGCACGTATCACGGCAACTATCACTGTTTTATCTTTCACATACTTGGCTTTTTGGCACTTCGTGTCATATTTTCAGCCGACTGATGGCTTTTCGTATGCCGAGGTTTGCCGATGTAATGTTGTTCCTCGCCGCAGAGAGGGCAGACGAGAGGCTTGAAGCGGTAACATATCTTGTGCCGTCTTTGGACAACAGGAACCGCCCCTTGTCGAGAACCGACTGCCAGTGAGGTAGGATAAAGGTGTTTTCGAGCAACGCATCGAACAGAACCGCCACATGGCGGATATTGTTCACACGTATACAGAAATTCTCCTTGCAGGCAAAAAGCGCTTCCATGTCCTCGATGCGGAGAGTGGAAACGCAAAACAGATGATAAGCGTTGGCGCAAGCCACAATACCTGTCATCTGTTCACGGGAAAAATTGCAACCAAAGGAGAGAGGTGGAGCGTTTCTGGAATCTTCTATACGTGAAGAGTCGAACCATACTCCGGCAATGTCGTACTTTTGTTTCAAGGCCATGCACTCCTCGAAAGAAAATGTTTCTGCGGTAAAGAGGCTTTTGACGAGACTTGTACAATCGAGCAACAGCCCTCTGATGATATGAATGTTCATTTCATGGCAATTCCTGCAAACCGCACTGTTGCAGTCGATGTACCGGTGGCTGTTTATAAAGTCATCCACGTAGCGGCCATATCGTTTGCCGCCTGTCATGACGTCTTGAAGATAAAGCTCCCTTGCTTCGGAGAGCAACTCGTAAAATTCTTCCGCTACATCCTGTTCCGTAGCGAAGTGGTGCAGATGTGGTCTCCCTTCAAAAAAAGAGAGGACCTGTTGTTTTGTCCTTTCATGTCGAATTGTTTTTTATGGGTTTATACTTATTATAATAGTGGCATTACTTCGACCATTTGAAATATCGGAGAAAAGCCGGAAATATTTACCTTAAATTGAATTTGACATGTATGACTACATCAGTCGAATAGGCCGTTAACCAAATTGACTGCTTCGTCTTTTTTCTGGTTGATGATTTTGGCGTACACCTGTGTCATTCTCACGGAGGTATGGCCAAGCAGCTTCGATACGGTATAGAGATCCGCACCGAGCGTCAGCATCATGGTCGCGAATGTATGCCGGGCGGTGTGAAAAGTAAAACGCTTGGTGATTCCGGCCGCTTCGGCCCACGGTCTGAGATACTGATTGATATTTGAAGGCAGGTTGAACACAGGATCGTCTGCAGCCTTGTCCTCACGCTCCGGCATCCATTTCAACGCCTCGTTGGAGAGTGGCAGGTAAATCGGTTCTTTGGTCTTCTGCATAGCTACCGCCAGACGGTATTGGCCGTTATCGACAAAGACATTCTTCCATTTCAGGCCGACAATATCGCTGATACGCAGTCCGCAGAAGCAGGAGAACAGATAGGCATTTTTTACCCTCCCTTCCTGCATCGGAGTGGCAATCAATGCCCGTACCTCTTCGATGGTCATATAGGACCGCACGCTTTCCGGCATTTTGGGCTTCTCCGACTTTTCCATCTCGTTAAACGGATTTCTCAACAACCGTTTAGCCCGAACGGCAGCATTCAGGGCGCCATTGAATATCTGATAATAGGTGTTGCGTGTAGAAGCTGCTATCGGCTTTCCTTTAGGGCGGAAGGTTGTCAGCATGTAGTCGATATAGCCTTGGCAAAAAGCGAGGTCAACCCGATCCAATATAAATCTTTCCCCTGCATATTCTTTCAGGATATGGGTAACGGCTTTGATTTGACCGATGCCCTTCTTGTCGCGTTTCTCTTGGTACTCCAGATAGGTTTGCATCCAGTCCAGCAGATAAATCTTATCCGTATGGTTCACGATACCGGCTTCACCACTGGTCAGCTCGATAATACGTTTCGACTTGATGGCATTTGCGGCAGCCATTGTTATTTCATTTTGCCGACGGGTATTGCTGTCCGTTCCCGGAATAAGATACAGCTTCAGGTACTCGTATGTCCGTTTGCCGTTGCGGTATATATCCAGATACAGACTTTTGCTGCCATCGGACAAATCCTTCATCCGAAGACGGATTGGTTCTTTTACTTTTTTAGGCTTCTTTATTCGTGGCATAATCGTATTCTTTCATTCGTTATTTTTCGTATGCAAATGTACGAATTAAAACTGAAATCAAGAAACAAACAAGAAACAAAAATGTACCCAAAAAGAACCAATTAACAGAAAATAGTGAAAACAACTGAAAGAAATAACTACCCTATAAAGAACTGATATAAAGCATATTTAGTTGTATTTATTTGGATTTTATTTTCATCTTTAATATGCCTGTTTGTTTATTGATAATAAACTTATAAAGCAAAAGGTTATAAAAGAAGAAAGAACTTTTCAAAAATATAATTGTACAGCAGAAACAATGCCTCCAACTGTGTTACATGTCGGTGATATCATTGGATTATAAAGAAAAATATTTGTAAGGTGTAATCTACAGGGTACTATACCATGTATGTAATGTAACGAACTGAAAATAATACGGATAATCAAAAACTATATTCAAATAAGCCTTTAATAGTGTAACTAATGAATGATAACCCAGAAAGTTAGATAAAACTTTCTGGGTTATCATCGTTTAATGCCACACCTTTTTTACTAAACGGCTAAGTATATTTCCTTATATCAAAAGAAATATCGGCTTTTTCCCCGGCATCCTGCTTCGTAAAACCTTCGACCTTATCCATATATTCGTCAATAAGATTGTCTATTTTCTGTTGGAAACCGGATTCATTTTCAAGGAAAGCCAGCAATTGGGTGCCGGACAGCTTATGCCGTATAGTGTGGACAGCACGGATAATCTTGGTCTCATCAGTAGAGTTATCCACCAGCACATCAGCCATATTGTTCATGTCTTCATATGTCAATGCAGTATTGAAATCCGGGTCCGGTTCAGAATCCGCAGAAACCATCAATTCACGTTTTTCTTCATCGGACAGACCGTTTTTCCCGCCAGAAAGAGTGTCATCCACATCATCGGCATTGATTTCCATGTCTTCCTCTACAGGTATCTTCTCCAAAGGTTCAGAACGAACCGGTACTTTCTTCCGAATATCAGGATCTTCAAGATATACAATCTTTGTCTTGCCGATTACATCATCATCTGAAACCGGTGATGCGGTTTCACTTACGGCAGAATTCTCATGAATGTGCTTTCCTACCGGCACCATATCTTCAGACGTGGTCTGTGTTTCCGGTTTTCGCCGCGCGTCCTTTTTCTTCTTCAGATATTTCCTGTGAAGTTTCCATGACCTGACACGGACGATACGTAGCCAACGGACAACCCCGTCCCATAAACCGTACATTCTGCTTCCGAAAACAAATACCCATAAATGATTAAGTATGATGGTCACACATATCGTCTTGACCATAAAATATAAAATCGTTACCATAGTGCTTACAATTATTTGGTGTTATTCCCATTATACAATTTCTGTTACGGACACTTTCAATGTCATTTTCATGAATATGTTCCCTAACTATTCTTTGTATAAAGGTTGATTATTGATCTGATTGTTATAAAGACTGTTTATTTCCTCCCGGTACTGCTCCAAATGAGCGGTCAGAATATCATCGATATATTTTGACATACTGACTCCCGGGGCCACAACGGACAGGAATCTCCGTATGAACTGGTAATTTTCCAGACTGATATAGGCCTGCTGTCTCAACTGGATATTACCACCCTTGAGGAACTGCCTGCGATACGAACCGGATTCATCCTTGCGTTTTTTTTGTCTTACGGCACTTTTCATATCATGACCGCCGGTATCGTCCCCCTTTTCCTGTATATCTTCTTCTACAGATTCCTCGTCAATGATCACGTCTTTCGGAGCATTCTTGCCATAGACCGGAACATCCCCTGCCATAATTCCCCGGAGAAGTTCCTCATTTACTGTTACCTGTTTCTTCGCCATGACATTCCAGTTTTAATTTAACAAAAAGTTCCTCTGCAAGTTCTGCGAGTCCGCTGCCTTTCATCAGCTTGGCTGGAGGCGGGAAAAGGGTACAGCGGAAAAAGGATTTGTTGAGAAGTGACAATTCCTTTTCATAACGGTTGGTTTCCGGAACAATGGTATCCAGAACATTCAATTCCAACTTGTGCATAATGGCACAATAGGCGTCGAATACTTCCGTTGAAGCACGGGCATCCTTTTTGGTCCAGAAAAAGAAGAACTCTTTCAACGGAATATCCTTCATTTCCCTGATATAATCCAGAACGGTTGTAGAAAATGACAGACTGCTCTGCATCACTATCCGGTCCGGAACAATCGGAGTCAGCACGTAATCCATATTGACAATGGTATTGAGAACCCCTCTGGAATTTACCGTTCCGGGCAGATCCACGATAATCAGGTCATAATCACCGCCCGCCGCCAGTTCGTCTGCCGTCTGACGGGCATTCTCCGCTTTCGATCCTACAATCGTGTAGGCTTTCTTCTTGATACGCTCAAACTGGGATACCATCAGCTGCTTGAAATATTCACTGTGTTCGACAGTACGCATATCCCTCTCTTTCATACGGACCAGACTGAACTGTGGGTAGTCACAGTCAACAACCGCAACATTCAGTCCTTTCAGATAATGGTAATACCCGGCAAGCAAAATCGTCATGGCCGATTTGCCGACTCCGCCCTTCTGGTTGCAAAGGGCAACATAAACTGTTTCTTTTTTCATACGCTTCTTACTTTTATATTGAACATAACAGATTCCATACTTACTGGCTGACTGGATATATGCAGCCTGTCATTACAGCATTACGCCAGTACATCATCACTGCTTTCCATCACTACTGCATAACATCAGTATGCCAGTCATTATCTACTTCCGATGTGCAGTACTCCAGCCAATCAGTCGTTCTGTCAGTCAGTACTGCATTCACACAGTCAGTACTGCAGTAATTCAGTTGTTAAGTATTGCACAAATTCCATCATTCACACTGCAAATAAAAAGGGATTTTCCAGAATAATCACCATCATCCGGAGACGGTGACGACCCTTGTCACCGTATGACATCTTGTTACATATAATCCACTGTTTTACAGATGAATATACCGACGTAACTTTGCCACCGACAACGGAATGGATGCCGGATGGAGCTATCCCCAAAGCCGAAGAATGAGGCTGAAGGTCAAAACTCAATTTGACTTCAGGCAAATTCATGTTCAAGCGAACATAGCAAGTTGTGTTTTGGGCAGCCCGAAATGATTCGGGCATCCCAAAACAAACTTGCCACTCGCCTGAAGGCTCGGGAGGGATTTCCTCCAAAGTCGGAAATCCATGACGGAAAATCAGAAACAGAAAATCTCAATGCGTATGGAAGAAAACAGTAAAAGAAGAACAAGAAGAAGCACAGGCAGAAAACCGAAGACCGACCCGGCAGTATTCCGTTACGGCATCAAGCTGACCTCGGAAGAGAACGGAAAATTCGAGCTGCTGTTCGAGAAATCGGGCATGAAACAGCGGGCAAGATTCATCAAGGCGATGATTTTCGGACGCGAGATGAAGATTGTCAGAATCGACAAGGTGGCGATGGACTACTACATCCGCCTGACGAATTTCTACCACCAGTTCCAGGCTATCGGCAACAACTACAACCAGACGGTGAAGGCCGTCAAGTCCAATTTCGGGGAAAAACGGGCGTTCGCCCTGCTCCGCAATCTGGAGAAGGCCACCATCGACCTGGTGGTGCTGGGCAAGCGGATCATCCTGCTGACCCGGGAATTCGAGGAGGAGTACCTTATAAAAAGAAAAAAGGAGGAACAGCGGGATGGTGGCTAAAATCAACAGGGGTGTATCGCTCTACGGGGCGGTCATCTACAACCAGCGTAAAGTGGACGAGGCAACCGCCCGTATCATCGCGGGCAACCGTATGATTACCGACCTCACCGGAAATCCCCACAATGTCATGCAGCAGACGCTATGGGCTTTCGAGAGCTACCTCGCCGCCAACAGGAACACGGAGAAGCCGGTACTGCATATCTCTCTGAACCCATCGGTGGACGACCGCCTCACGGACGGGCAGTTCGCGGAACTGGCACGCGAGTACATGCAGAAGATGGGCTACGGCGACCAGCCCTACATCGTCTATCTGCACGAGGACATCGACCGCAGGCATGTCCATATTGTCTCCACCTGCGTGAAGGAGAACGGCGAGAAAATCAGTGACGCATACGAATGGAATCGTTCGATGAAAGCCTGCCGGGAACTGGAAAACAGATTCGGACTCAGGCCTGTGGCCGACAAGCGGAACGAACTGCTGGAACCGTATCTCAAGAAGGCGGACTACCGGGACGGGGACGTGAAACGTCAGGTCGGCAATATCCTCAAAAGTGTGTTCACCGCCTACCGCTTCCAGACATTCGGGGAGTTCAGTGCCATGCTCTCATGCTTCAACATCGAGGCCAAACAAGTTCGGGGAGAATTTGAAGGCTCACCCTACAACGGTATCGTATATACCCTGACGGACGATGCGGGCAGGCCGGTATGCACGCCCATCAAGTCTTCGCTCATCGGCAAGCGCTTCGGCTACGAAGGGATAGAAAAAAGGATTGCCGTCAATGTCCGAGATTTCAGAAACCGGAAGTGGCAGCCGAAAATCCATGATGCCGTCACGCTGGCCATGCACGGCTGCCGAGGAAACCGGGAAGATTTCATCCGGCTGCTCGGGGAAAAGGGCATCGACGTGGTGTTCAGGGAAAACGAGGAAGGCCGTATCTACGGCGTGACCTTCATAGACCACAGGAACCGTGAGGTATATAACGGTTCCCGTCTGGGCAAGGAGTTTTCCGCCAACGCCTTCGAACAGCTTTTCAACAGGCCGCAGGAATTTCCGGAGCCGGAATCCACCGGACAATATGCCTCCACACGGGAGAGCCTTTCCGACAACATGGAAAGCGCCATCGAGCAGGCTTTCGGAATATTCAGTCCCGACATCAACGGACCGGACCCGCAGGAGGAGGCACTCGCCCGCAGACTGCAACGCAAGAAAAAGAAGAAACGCCGTTCACGCGGCATATCCTGATTGTCAATTACCAACCATCAAAATTTTTACAGTTATGCAACAAGAAGATGATTTAAGAGGACTGGCCAAGGTCATGGAGTTCATGCGTGCCATTTCCATCGTGTTTATTGTGATCCATGTCTACTGGTTCTGCTACAGCGCATTCGTGGATATGGGCATCAACATTGGAGTCGTGGACAGGATTCTGCTGAACTTCCAGAGGACGGCAGGACTGTTCAGCAACCTGCTCGTGACGAAAGTGTTCGCCTTCATATTCCTGGGACTTTCGTGTCTGGGTACGAAAGGTGTCAAGAACCAGAAGATGACGTGGCGGAAAATATACGCCGCCTTCCTCGGCGGCATCGTCCTGTTCTTCATGAACTGGTGGATGCTCGACCTGCCGTTCAGTACGACAGTGAATGCTACCGTATATACGCTGACGCTCACCGCAGGCTACATTCTCCTGCTTATGTCGGGAATATGGATCAGCCGTATGCTGAAACACAACCTCATGGAAGACGTGTTCAACACCGCCAACGAAAGTTTCATGCAGGAAACAAGGCTTATGGAAAACGAGTATTCCGTCAACCTGCCCACGAAATTTGTCTATCAGGGCAAGGAATGGGACGGCTGGATCAACATCGTAAACCCGTTCCGAGCCTCTATCGTGCTGGGAACACCGGGCTCCGGAAAGAGCTATGCCGTGGTGAACAACTACATCAAACAGCAAATCGAGAAATCCTTTGCCATGTATATCTATGACTACAAGTTTCCGGACCTTTCGGAGATAGCCTACAACCATCTGCTCAAGCACAGACAACATTACAAAGTCAAGCCGGAATTCTATGTCATCAATTTCGACGACCCCAGACGCAGCCACCGATGCAATCCAATCAATCCAAGATTCATGGCAGATATCAGCGATGCCTACGAAAGTGCCTATACCATAATGCTCAATTTGAACAAGACCTGGATACAGAAACAGGGTGATTTTTTCGTGGAGTCACCGATTATCCTGCTTGCCGCAATCATCTGGTATTTGCGGATTTACAAGGACGGAAAGTATTGCACGTTCCCTCATGCAATCGAATTTCTTAACAAGCCGTATGCCGATATCTTCACGATTCTTACCTCTTATCCGTCCCTCGAAAACTATCTTTCCCCCTTTATGGACGCATGGCAAGGTGGAGCTCAAGACCAGCTCCAGGGCCAGATAGCAAGTGCGAAAATCCCTCTTTCGCGAATGATCTCGCCACAGCTTTACTGGGTGATGACGGGAGACGATTTCACCCTTGACCTGAACAATCCCGAACACCCCAAAATCCTCTGCGTGGGCAATAATCCTGACAGGCAGAATATCTATTCGGCGGCTCTCGGCCTGTACAATTCGCGCATCGTCAAATTGGTGAACAAGAAAGGACAACTGAAAAGTTCCATCATCATCGACGAGCTTCCGACCATCTATTTCCGTGGTATCGACAACCTGATTGCGACCGCCCGAAGCAACAAGGTGGCCGTCTGTCTCGGCTTCCAGGACTTCTCGCAGCTTGCACGTGACTACGGCGACAAGGAGGCGAAGGTTATCCAGAACACGGTGGGCAATATCTTCAGCGGACAGGTGGTCGGAGAAACGGCAAAATCACTGTCGGAACGGTTCGGCAAGATTCTCCAGCAGCGGCAGTCCATATCCATCAACCGTCAGGACACTTCGACTTCCATCAATACGCAGCTTGATTCCCTGATACCGGCCTCCAAGATAGCCAACCTTTCGCAGGGTACGTTCGTGGGCAGCGTGGCAGACAATTTCGGGGAAGAGATAGACCAGAAGATTTTCCATGCCCGCATCATCGTGGACAGCGCAAAGGTATCGGAAGAGATGAAAGCCTACAAGAAAATTCCTGTCATCAACGAGTTCAGGGACGCAGACGGAAACGATATCATGCAGCAGCAGATTGACCGAAACTACTCGCAGATAAAGGCGGACGTGTTGCAGATAATAGAAGAAGAGATGGAAAGAATAAAAAATGATCCGGAGCTGAAACACCTTATTCCACAGCAGGACGGAGAAGAAAACAATGACGGGGAATAGAGGAACAACAGAGACCGCTGTTTTATTTCCGCCTGCAAAGGTCGTCCCGTGCCCGCTGGATTGTGCAAGGCCGGGGCCCTCCGTGGTTTGCTGAAAAAATCATCCTCGCACGAGTGCTCCGGTATTTTTTCGCAAAGCCTTGCACTATCCGGCACGGGACAGAAAGGCAGGCAAGAAATAAAATACCGGCTTGACAAGCCGCAGATGTCTAACTCAAAAAAATGAAAGATATGAGCAGAAGCAACTTCACCCCGATGGAAAGATTCCATGAGATTCTAAACGGACACGGACTACAGGCCATGAACGTAGGTATAAATCATATCCGCATCTTTAGGGACGGCCGGAAAATATTCGACTACTATCCGCTGAGGATGAAACTCTTCGACTACCACAACTGGTACCAGCTTACCTATCCATCCTTCGGCAATGGCGACGGGAAATGGGAACAGGAACTTCAGGAGATAATCGGCAGACTTTCCGCCGCATAAACGGTATGCTATGGCAGCGCACATGAAAAAGACGGAATGGGACAATATTCCCGAATGGGCCATATATGCCCTGGAATACGGAACGGAAGAGGACGACAGCCTGAACGAAGAGGAACGGGCCATGATTGAAAAATTTATCGGCACACATTTCCCGAAAGGATACACGATGAGCGTGGATTGGGACGCCTGCAACGAGTTTGACCGCTATCCCGCATTTGGAGAGCCTTGCAAGACCTGCAAGGTTCTTTTTGTTTCACCATAAATACACAGAAAGATGAAAAGAATGACACTGAGCGAATACCTCGCTGTCCCCGAAAATTACCGGGGAGTATGGACTACCGAACGGTGGGACATTCCCGATTGGGAAAACTTGAGAAAAAGCCACATGGGAAAACGTACCCTGATGGTATATGACAGAGGCACGTGCCTGCTTGTCGAGGGTCTGAGTCTTGAAATCGTGGACGACAGTTCCTGGAAGAAGCCGGAGGAAATCAAGAAGGAAATCCGAGAAAAATATCAGGAGTACCGTACTGAAAAGGGACGTGAACCGCATTTCCTCGAATGCGTCATACGCTGGAACGACACCTTGGAGGCACTGGAGACAAGAATAGCCCTGGACATGGATTCCGACACGGAAATGGATGATGAAATCTTCTTCTACTGCGATACTCTGGACAGCCTGCTGTCACTGGCTGACAAAAGCGGGGAAGATTTTGTCATAGCCGGATGCTTCGGATTCAGTGAATATAAAAAACTATTTACTATCATATAAATTAAACAATCATCACAAGATATAAATAGCTGCGCAACAAGATGATTGTCGGTGAAAAACATTATATTTGCATAGTAATGAACATAAACAGACTTTCTAAATCCGTAATTATAAAGACTTATTATGACATGAAATTCAAAATATGCTTGTTCCTTTTATCTATAAGTTTTCTATTTTCCTGCAACCAAGAACATTTATCAACATATAATTTCGACGAAAAAATACTTTTCATCGAAAATGATCCACACTTATATTTATCAAAAATCGATACAACAGGATTTCCTCAAATCAGGAACGGAAAAGAGGCGACTGATTTTATATTGTCGGCACTGACACTCAATTACGTGAATAACGACTGTTACCCGTCAAAAGAACAATTACAAAAAAGTATTCGCATCTTTAAGACAGAAAAGCTGGTACAACAACAATTAGAAGCCCAATATCTCCTGGCCGGAGTGTACAGAAAGGAAAAGGATCTAACGAATGAAGTACATGTTATAGAAGAAGCCATCTATCTTGCCAATCAAGAAGACGATAAAGAATGGCTGTTTTATCTCTACAGCTATTTAGGAGACATGTACATCAATCAATTCAATATGTTCCAATTTGTCAAATATCTCACATTGGCAAACCAATGTATAAAGGATGTGCCACTTGCGGATATGAGTATTTCTACCAAAATCCAACTCGCCAAAAATCTGTTATATACGGGAAACTACAATGAATCATATGAAATTCTGGAGGAATTAGAATATAACGTCGGCAAGAATAATACCTATTACAACGACATAAAGCGCTTACTGGGAGTTGTATTGTATAAAATGAATCAGTTGGATTCCAGTATAGAAAAACTGAATGACGCTTTAGACACAGAGAAATCTATGAGCCACTTGTTTACCTGTCATTCTATTCTGACCTATTGCTATTATACAAAAAATGATCTGGTAAAAGCAGAGCAGCACAAAATACTGGCAAAGGAATGTGATACAGATGATGAGATAAGATTGTCAGAAATTGAATTTTATACATTATGTGCCGAATTTGCCAAAACAAATCATAACCTGGAAGAACAAATCCACTATTTGGATAAAGTAAAGGAGGGCTATACTTCTGTTCTTAATTACAATAGCGGACAGTCGTTGGATGAAGCGATACAGAGTTATACTCGTATCCATGAAAAAAGAATGTTCAACAAGCAGATTGCTACATACCGATATATTCTAACAGGCTTCCTTCTAATCGTATGTATATGGCTAATAGTGTATATAAGAATACGAAAGAAACAAGTCTATAAGATTCTTGCCCTGCAACGACAAATTGACTCATTGGAAAATTTGCGGAACATAAAAGACGAAGTGAAAGGTTTTATAATGCGAGACTTTGAAATAGCCAAAAAGATAGCCGTATTAAGAAATACCCAACAAGTGCAGAGCGCAAAATTTCTAAAGGATTTGGAGAAGCATAATATCATCGAAGGCAATGATCTACTGACGATGAATTGGGAACAGTTTTATAAAGATATAGACCTTTCTTTTGACGGGTTCTATACCAAACTGGCAAAGGCATATCCCACACTCAATGAAAAAGAACTTCAACTCTGCTGTATGCTTATGTCCGGTTTTAAGACAGATGAAATTGCCGCCATCTGGATGAATAGCGTGTTCTCCGTACACAAGTATAAAACCAATGTCAGAAAGAAGATAAATGCTCAGGAAGGAGCTAATATCATAGCTTTTCTTTCAGAGAAATTGCCATTACAATAGTTTTACTTTGAATTACAAATTATTTTTCTCAAATACCACTGATTATCAATATTTTAATTTTCAATATTACAAGAATATAATCGTGTATTACCAATGGTTTCTGAGAGGGAATTCCTTATCTTTGCATCATATAATTCAGTCGCAAAGCAACTGCTCTTTCTTATGATTATATATATGGATTCACTACTGTCCCGTAAAAGTGGATAAATAGTTCTTTGAAATTATTGAAATAT
>OHTB01000779.1_pt1 | contig 16394 bp, 19 predicted proteins | sample 1578771 | NCBI WGS metagenome assembly OHTB01 (sample SAMEA3879516, study PRJEB24766) | human gut metagenome | biome: human-associated habitat; feature: feces | place: USA | collected 1985/1987 | reverse complement strand
CGATCATGCTCGACAGGGTCCGCGCCGGCTGTGCAAGGACAGTCATCGTGCTGGCCAGTGCCCGCGTTCCTGCATTCTTTCCAAGAACTTCCGTGTTGCCTCGCGTCAGGCCGGAATACCACTGCTTGTCAAGTTCCGGTTCAAGATCGCTCAAAAAGGCGTTCGCCGCCCTCTTGCCCTGCGTGGCATAGAGGTAGTTGTACACGCCGATTTCGTCCTGCGTCATAAGGGCATACTTGCTGTACTCCGCCCCTTGCCCGCGAGCCTCCGATACATCGTGCTGTATCCGCATGTCGCCGATGTCGTTGATATAGTCATATCTCGCATCGCCGAAGAGTTTCCCCGCCTTGCTCTCCCCGGCTTTGGAGAGTGCGGCGTAATCGCTTGCCTTGAGAATATCGGCGTATTTCCCGGAGCCGACCGTGCTTTCGCGGTCGTCTATCAGGTTCCGCATCGGAGCCAGCGGGGAGCCGCTGGATATATTCTTTCCGCGGCTTATATTCTTTGCCGCCTGTGCGTAGAGACTCTGTGTCCCGCTCTGTTTTGTCTGCGCCGCAGCGTCGGCGTATGGTGTCCCGCCGTTGGCCTCGATGCGGCTTGCAAGCGAAGGCTTCTGCTTTGCTGCGGCGTCAGCGTAGAGCGTCGGCTGCCCGCCGTTCTGCGCAATGCGGTTTGCGAGCGACGGCTTTTTATTCGCCGCCGCAGTATACAGGTTCTTCCGAGTGTCCGAAGAGACAGCCGGTTTTCCGGCTGTCTCTTTTCCGTAGATTCTTTCCGTAAGGCTCATTTTCTACCTCCGAGAATTTGGCTGTAAAAGTCGCCCTCAGTGATCGGTCTCCCTCCGGAGACGGGGTTTTTTTGCGTTGTGTTTTTCTTCATCGACGCATAGGCGTTATCCAGCCCGCTGCTTATCGCCGCTCGCTTTGCCGCCTCCGCCTGTGCCGTCGTGATCGTTCCCGCGGCAGCTTCCTCGTCGAGTGCCTTGGCGATCTGGCTGTACGGTGTCCCGCCATTTTTAAGCTGTATCGCTTCGTTCAGAAGATCTCTTCCGTTCGCCTTCTGCTCAGCGCTCGGCGTGTTGTTTTTCCCGCCGCCGGATCCGCTGTAAGAGCTGTACACCGGCTCCGGCGTCTTGACATACCCCAGCGTCCGCGCAAGCTCCGGGTTCGCCGCGATCCACGCCTTTTGCATCTGGTCGATCTCGCTCTGCGTGTAGCCGAGCTCGAGATACCCGGAGAAGTCGCCGTACTGCGCCATGTTCTGTGCCTTCGTCGCGGCGTCCTGCTGCTGCTGAAGAATGAGATTCATCATGTTCGCGTAGAGATTCTGCTGCGCCTGCGCGTTCGCCTGATCCCGCGCGGCGTTTGCCTGATACTCGGCGTCCGCGCCCTGCTGCCGCAGCTGCATAATGGCGGCGATGCGCGCGGCCTCGTTCTCGTTCAGCCGCTCGCCGTAGGCCGTATCCAGCCCCAGCCGGGCCGATTCGCTCATGCCGCCGCTATAGCCCCGTGCGGCCATCTCCTGCGGCAGCACGCGCAGCGATTCCATGTAATCCCGGTAGAGCTGCTTGTTGAGACTTCCGTACTGGTCTCCAAGCTCGCCGACGCCCTTCTCCGCCTGCGCGAGCGCCCGCTCGGCGGCGGCCTTCGCCGCGTCGTTGTTGGCCTTCACCGCGTCGTCGTACATCTTTTGGTACTGATCGCGCAGCTCGTCCAGATACGTCCGCTGCGGCTCGCCCGGCGTTTCCTCCGGCGTTCCTTCCGTCGTGCCCTTCTGCGCGTCGCCATTGGGGTCGATGTACGTCACCTTGCCTCCGCCGGACGTGCCCGGCTGCGTCGGCGTCGTGGTCGGCTGCTGCGCTCCGTCCGGCTTCGGCAGGCGTCCCGCTCCGGCCATAGCGCCGGTTATCGCTCCGCTTGCCGCATTCGCCGCCGTCGCGTTCATGCCCGTCTGGTCATAGAGCCCTTTTCGCGGCGGCGCCGCCGCGCCCGTCCGGTCGGGATCGATGGTCCCCTGCAGAGACGAGCTGTTTGCGTTCTTGGCCACCGCCTCCGCATACAGATTCCCGCTCTGGTTGTTATTCGACCGCGGTCTCGAATAATCCGTTTTGCTGATCCCTACGCCTTTTCCGGTAGCGGCATCGGTGAAGCGATTTTCATACCGGTTGTTGGCCTGCTTGTTCACCCAATCCCAAAACTTAGCCATCCTTCTTCTTTCCTCCCTGATACCGAACGCACTTCGGGTTGCGGCACTCCCATTCCGCCGCGTTCTTCTTCGTCATCTCAATGCCGCATTTCGGACACTTCATGCCGTCGGCGCACCTCCCAGCAGCGGCAGCGTCTGCGCCCCCGGTATCGCTCCGCCGGCGGCCGCCTCGCCGAGCGCTCCCGCTCCGCCGCCTCCGGCGGCTTCCGGCATAGCCGGCACGGCAAACTTCTGCTGCCATTCGTTGATGATCTCCTGCTTGCTCGGCAGATCGATGAGCTCAAGCTGCGCGGCAAACAGCTTCCAGTTCTCCGCCGTGATCTGGCTCTGCGTGAGCGCCTGCAGCGCCTGCAGCGTCTGCGCCTTGCCGTGGGCGATGCTGTCGCCCGCCGTGATCGTCACGTCCACGCGCGGGAAGTACTGCCACTCCTCGCGCACAACGTTTCCGGCCCCGTCCAGCACCTTCGGCATGACCGCCGTGAAGCTGTCGGCGTTGAACGTCATTGCCTGCGGCGCGCGGTCCTTCATCTCGTCCGCGCCGATGAACAGCATGCGGTCGTCGTCGAAGAACTCGAGCGCCAGCCAGTCGAGCAGCTCATACAGCCGCTCGAACCCGGCGTCGCGGTCCGCGCCCTTGATGTCCGCCTGGCTCTGCGCGTCCTGCCGCATCATGGCAAGGCCGGTCGCCGTCGTGACCTTGGTCGTCTCCCTGCCTTGGTTGATGTCGTAGTTTCGGCTGGCTCGCTCGATCTGGCTTTTGAAGAACTCCACGCCCATTGCGCCGTTCGCTATGCTCTGCAGTCCGCCGAGCCGCTGCACGCCGCCCATGCGGTTCTGCTTGAGATGGATCACCGCGCCCGGCTCGTTGGTGAACTCCTCGCCGTCGGCAAGCGCGCTGTCCTCCACGAGGATGATATCGTTTGCGAGGAACGTGTCGTTCAGAATGCTCATGGCGAGCTTCCGGTCGGCGGCGTCCACAAGCTCGAGTATCGGCATGAGCTCGCTCTTGTTCCAGAAGCGGTTCTCGTCCTGAATGCGCCAGTAATGCACGAACGGGAAGAGACTGTTTTGCTTGCATGTGCGCTTCCAGTAGTTCGGTATGTACCGCAGCTCGCGCCCTCCCGCGAGGATCGAGCACGCCACCGCTCCGGCGGGCACTCTCTCGCCGTCCTCCTCCGTGTCGCACGGCTGCCGGAACCAGTGCTCGAGCACCTGCACCGTGTCGTCCAGATCGTTGATGGCCGTCGTGAGATCGAATACGCCGGTGCGGGAAACGTAGTCCTCCGTGAGAATGTCGTCCGCCGTCAGTCCCAGCTCCTCCAGCTCGCGGCGGAACACCTGACAGAATTTCACCTTGTGCATCGTGTACACATAGTCCACATACTGCCCGTCCTGCAATCCGCCGTCGCGGATGGCCGGGTCGGGGAAGATAGCCTCCGTCGGAATGTCCCGAATGCGGATGTCGCCCTCGTTCACGCCGCATCGCATATCCCGGTCCCAGTACGCCTTCCAGAACGCATCGCCGAGCTTCAGAAGCCGGCGCTCGTTGCGTGTGTTCATGTCGGAAAGCCGGTTGTTCTCGATGATGTATCGCACGGCAAACTCGCGCTGCTTCGCCTTGGCGCTGTCGAGATCGTCGTCGCGCCCGCGAAACTCCGGCTCCGGCACATTCGGGTTGATCTGCGTCTCCACGAGGATGTACGGATCCGGCATGTTCGCCGGGATCCACGGAACATCGTTCGCCCGGCAGTACTCGACCATCTCCTTCGTCGCGTCGTGGATGCCGTTGTAGTAGTCGTTACACTTCTCCCACTCGATCTCCACGGCGGTGCGGGCGTTCTTCGCCCGGCGGAACAGCGCGTCCGCCGTCTCCTCGCGCATTTCGCGGGTGGAGTAGTCGTACCCGACGATCACCCGCTCATTGCTCTGTTTCTTCTTTCGCATGTTATACCCCCAAGATACGGTTCACTTCGCCCTGCACGAGATCGTAAAACCACGCGCCGAGCTTCTGCTTTCGCTCCTCACCGTTGCCCCACTTCCCGTCAAGCACCTCCTGCGCCATCGCCGAGACGCTCACGGTCATTCCTTCCTTTTCGTAGGGGCGGGGCTCTGCTCCGCCCGCCGCGCCATCGTCGAAATACGAAAGCGGGACATGCATAATATCAAGGTCAAGCGGCTCCCCGCGGTACTGGTGAAAGACGCATTTCCCGGAAAGATCGGGATAATGCTCCCCGTCGTTCCATCCCCACGCCGCGATCCATTTGTCATACCCCGTGTCCCCGATGCGGTTTTCAAACCAGTCGAGATTTGCGTACACGCCGGTTTTGTTCCCGGCCTCTTCCATGGCCGCGCAGAACGCTTTGCACATCGCGGTGATCGTCTCGTTAGACGGAAAGCCGTTCGTCTGCTTGTACCCGTCCGCGTCCTCCATATCGAACCACACGCCGAGACGCGGCTTCCGGCCATTGAGGAAGCGCAGACACCGCTCCGCCTCCACTTTGGCTGTCTGCACATTCATCGCATAGCTGTACCAGTAGATGCCCCACGGGATACCGATCGCGTCGCATTTTGCAATGTTGCGCTCCGCCCATTTGTCGGCATTTCGGATGCCGTAGCCGCCGCGGATGATGACAAAGCCATCCTTGTACGGCGTGAAATCAAAATCGCCCTGATGCTCGGAAACGTCAATACCGTTCATTTCCATGTTCCTCCTGTTTTGAATTCTGCCAGTGCATTTTTCCATGCGCCGCCCTTGCGGTACAACGTCGTCTGCTTCCACACGCCGGAGACCTTGAAATAAACCGTTGCTCCGAGCAGCGCAGGCGCGGTAAAGGTCGCGGTTTGGACGGCGACCGCGGCGCCCACGCCGCCGACCTTGACGGTGATATTTACGCCCTCTCCGGCTTCGCCGACGAAATAGAACGTTGTCGTTCCCTTTGATACGTCGAAGGACGTGTCCTCCGTGCCGCTGACGCCGCCGATATCGCATCGTAGCGTCCACTTGCCCGGAGGGTAATAAGTCCCATAGCTGCCGTTGCCGCTCGTAAGCTCTGCTTTAATGGCGAACTGTCTGCCATTCAAACGGGCGATATAGAGCTTTCCGGTAAAGTTCCAGTGGTTTGACCATCCCGAAATGCTTTTTTCCTGCTCCCAAGCGCTGCCGCTTGGAAGCTCTGGCGCTGTCTGTGACCATGACATACCCGCACCTCACTCCGAATACATGAGATAGATATCCCCGTCTACGCCGAGATCGGCGCCCGGCTCCGTCGTTCCGGCGTAAACGTGCCGCACCTGATCGGCAGAAAGCCCGAACTTCGTATACGGGATATCGTTTGCGAGCTTCTCGGCGGTCACGGCGTTCGGCGCGAGCAGCGCCGTGATGATAGCACCCGCGGCAATTTTCTCCGCCGTCACCGCGCCCGGCGCGATCTTCTGCGCCGTCACCGCGCCCTGCGCGATGTGCGTTGCGAGCACCGATAGCGCCGCGAGCTTCTGCGCCGTCACCACCGCCGCGCCGAGCTGCGCCGTGCCGACGCTCCCCGCGCCGAGCTTTGTGCCGTCCAGCACCGGGAGGCGCGCCGCGTCCAGAATGCCGGAATTTATATCTCCCGCGCCGTGCGTATGGCTCGCCGCCGCGCCGCCGAGGGCGACGGCCGTCACCTCCGCGGCGAGCTTTGCCAGCGTGATGCTCCCGTCCGCAACGCTTCCCTGCGTCACGTCCTGCATCGCCTGTACGATCTGCTCAAGCGCCGTTTGGACATTCCCCGCCGAAAAGCCGGGGATCGTCGTGATGCCGAGCTGCGCCGCGGCAGTCGTGCCGGTCAGCTCGTCGAGCAGGGCGTTGAAGCGCTCTTTCACCACCGCCGTCACGAGCGCGTCGAATACCTTCTTGTTCTGCGCCGCCGTGCCGGTCAGCTTGTCGGGCCGGCTCTGCACGCCGTTCGCGGCGATGGCGGCGTCCGTGATCTTCTGTTCCTGTATGCTCATGTCTTCACCTCTTCGCGTAATTGCCCGTCACATAATGCTTTGTGATCTGGAATATGCCGAAGCCCTCGTTCGGCTCCTGGTTCCGGACGATGATCTGCAATCTCTTGTAGTTCTTCACCTTGCGGTTGAGAAAGATCTCCTGCGGGCTCTCGTCCGTGTTGAACGTGATGCGCTCAAAGTCGATGTCGGAAAAATCCAGAATGTCCATCGGCTTTCCGGCAACCTTCTTTTCGTGCCCGCCGGTGCGGTCGGCGCGGATATACACCTCGGCGCTCGAGCGCGCATACGGCTTGATGGTCACGCAGCAGCCGCGCTTTAAAAGCGTCTTGAGCACCGCGGGCGTGCCGTCGTCGTCGTACTTCGTCGCCCACACGGCGGAGATGGCCGCGCCGTCGTCGCTGTAGCGGCTCATGTCCTCGATGTCCGTGTTGAGCTTGCAGATCCGCCCGTCCGCCGTGCCGAAGTACAGCGATTCCTCCGCGCCCGCTCGCCGGTTTAGCCAGCAGGAGGCGGGTATGTTCTCGAAATAGTATCCCTCGTATACATAGTCGCCGAGCGCCGCGCTCCGGTACGTCTTGTTCTGCCGCCCGTCCAGCGCGTAGACGTGGCCGTTCGGGAGAGCAAGCATATACATGCCGTTCCATATCACCGCTTCGGCCTTTTCCCGCTCCGGTTCGTCGTTGAGCTTGTTGTTCACATAGAAGCTGCGGCCCTGCGTGATCTTCTCGCTTGTGTAGCTGTTCGTCGCTACGGCCATAACCCCGTTGCGGGATAGGAACAGCGGGTCATCCAGCAGAGAGGCGAAGCTCCCCGGCGCGATGGAGCCGACGCCCGCCACGGCCTGCTGCTGCGGCTGCGCGATCTCGCTGTCCTGCAGCTCTGCGGTGCGCAGATAGATCGTGCTGTCCTGCCCGTTGTCCTCCTTCACGATGCCGAGCGACCTTCCGAGACGGCAGTACCCGAGGATCGCCGTGGCCTCGCTCCCGACCTCGTTGTACAGCAGATCGGGGAAGTACGTCGGATCGTTCATCCCGCTCGTCCAGTCCACGTTCGGGAGCTCCTCGTTCCCGCTCAGCACCGCGCGGTCGTTCGTGCCGATGCCGTAGGTCGTGATGATCGTGCACTTGTCGATGCGGTCGGTGTAGCCCGCCACCGTGTGCGGGAATTCCACCACCAGCCCGTCCTCCGAGCCGGCCGTCGGCTTTGCCGGAGCTGTGGTCATCTTGATAATGCCCTTCTCTCGGTCGAGCGTGAACGCCGTCGTTTCCTCTCCGAACACCCATGCGCGCACCGTGCCTGTCGCGTCGATGTCTCCGTCAAGCTGAAAGTCCGTCGCCGTGCCGTCCGTCTGAAAAGCGTTCTTCCGGTACGGCGTCAGCATGTTTACGTTCTCATAGCTCTGCCCGCCGCCCGTTGGGCTGCGCGTAATAACGGTCGTCGGAATGTAGGCGTTCTGTGAGGCTCTGTGCGCCGCTGTGCCATCGTACACATAGAACCCCGCCCCTGTTACTATCCAGAGCTTCCCGGCCAGATACGCGGCGCGTGAGCGCCTCTCCGGCAGCCCTGTGAGTATCTCTGTCGGCGCCGTCTCGTCGTCCCAGGCATAGAGCGCCGTGCCGATGTGCGCGAGCTTCTTCTCCGCGCCGTCGAACCTTCCGGCGAATAGACCGTATACCGGCTGGTCCTTCTGCCAGAGCCTCCGCCAGCCGAGCCGCTTCTGCGGCATACCGCCGCCGTCCGCCACGATGTTCGTGCAAAGCGGGCTGCGCGAATAGTCCACGAGAGAGGGGTCTGTAGAAAAGTCCGCGCCGCGGAACGTCTTATATACGCTCTGCCGGATGCTTACCCCTGTTTTTTTCGCCATGGCTTACCCCCGGAAAAGGCTCTGCGCGATGCGCCGGTTCTCGCCCGGCTGCGTCGTCCTGAGAAGCGACACCTGATAGTTGTACATCTGCAGGATCGCCCCGTAGTCCATCACGAGATCGGGGAGGAGCTGCTGCGCCGCCACATAGTACGGCATGCACTCGCAGGCGTCCGGCGCGATCTCAAATTCGTAGCTGTCCGGCGCATCCGTCGGGATCGTCTGCGGCATGGCGAAATATTCGACCATCACCTCCGCGTATCCCTCCGGAATGACGAGCTTCCCGCCCATCCACCGGAAGCGGCGTGTCGCATTCTTCCCGTCCGCCCATATCCGGTACAGCGAGTAGAAATTCTCCGGCATGGCGTAAACGGTTTTTCCCAACGTTGGGACAATGACCTCCTCCCGGAGGATCTTCCTGATCTGCGCGAGCGTCTTCTGCGCCATGTCGAAAAACGCCGTCATCTTCTTCTCGATGTCCTCGTCGTGCTCGATCTCTCCGCCCGCGCTGTGCTCGTCGAGGAGCATGTATACCTTGTTTTTCGCTTCTCCGAGCGTCATATCGTTTCCTCCTTTTTTACCGAAAACAGGGCGAGTCACCCCGCCCTGTTTCCCTCACATAATCAGTTATCCGGCGGAGCTTCCTCGACCTCCGCCTTTTTCTCGGTGGTCTGTTTCAGGCGGTCCAGCAGCTTCATGAGGAAGTCCGGCATAGGCACGCCGATCTTCCCGCTGTTCTCCAGAATGGAGATGAGTTCGTTAATAATAAGCCACACGATCACCAGCAGACCTACAACGAAATTCACATCGAGCTGTACGCCGAGCTTGCCGCCGAGCATCGTGATGAGGTAGTCAACCCCCATACCCACGGCAACGATCATCAGGTAGAAGACCTTCTTGATCACGCCCTGAATGCCCTTGCGGCTTGAAAGCTCCTTGTTCATCCACGCCGCCGTCATCCCCGTTACGTAATCGCAGATCATCACCGCGATGAGCACCGCCACCGGGACAACGAGCTGCTTGAAGTACGCCATCAGCGCCGCGGCTGCCGCGGTCACAATGGCCTTCCAGAAGTTGTCCATACCGTTTCTCCTTTCTCAGTCCAGCAGCAGGAACCGCACGTCCGTGGATGCCGCCGAGGCTACGACCGCCAGCTCTCCGGCAGCGAACGGCACCTGCAGCACCGTGTTGGCCGGAATAGGGAAGCCCGCCGCGGCTGTCAGCGCCTTGTTCGGGTCATACGGCGCGATGTAAGCTACATTCGCGCTGTTGTTGGATACAACGACGGTCTGACAGTGGCAGTCCACCTTCGTCTCCTTCGTGCCCGCCGAAACGGCGAGCACGCGGTCAATCTTCATCATATTCGTTTCCTTTCTCCCTCACACGCTCCCGCTCCCCCCTGCCTCCCCTAACAGGGGAGGTGTCAGCCGGAGGCTGACGGAGGGGTTCGCAAAGCCCGTCGATGGTTTGTTTGAAGCGTCAGCCCGGATCGCCGAAGATGATCTGCCGCGCGTCGCCCCAGCCCACGCCGAAGTCGGCATACGCGGTGTAAAGATCGATCAGCGGGTTGTCCTGCGGGGACTGCAGCACCGTCGGGCGCGTGTTGTAGACGATGTTCACAAGCTCCTTCATCAGCCGGCGGTCGCACACCGCCCACTGCTTGCTCGTGAAGCCGTCCGCGCCGCCGCCCATGACGATGTAGCGCATGCCGTACACGGGGTTCGCGGCATTCGTGTTGTCGTCGGGGTTCTGCATCGGCATCAGACGGGAGTTCTCGCCGAACATCTTCTTCGCCTTCTCCTCCAGCTCCGGCGCGATGAGAACGGTGTCGAAGTCGCACAGGAACGGCAGGCCGTCCGGCGTCACGAAGCGGTTGGCGCGCGCCTGCGCCGCCGTGATAGCCGCAACGGAGAAGGCGTCCGTGGAGATGTTGGAGTACGTGCCGGCGTCCGTGTCCGCCTCGAAGCGGCGGCCCTTCGAGCCGCGGGAGGCGACAGGGTGCGCGGCGTTGGCCCAGCTCACGCCGTCGCCGCCGTTGTGGCGGCCGTCGGTGTTCCAGGCGTTGGCGAACATGCGCATCACGTGCAGATACACCGTCATTGCCATGGTGTCGCCGAGCTTCGTGCCGACCTTCTTCGTCTCGCCCGCCTTGTCGATCTTCGCTTCCTTGTAGCCGACGGGGATGGAGAGCGAAAACTCCTCCGGCGTGATGATGGTCTTGAAGCCGCGGCGCAGCGATCCGGTGTTCAGGTTGTTGCCGTCATAAAGCGGCGCTTCGCCGTAGCCGCCGGAGCCGGTCAGCTCGTAGTCGATGCTCTTGGCGTTCACCTCGCTGATGACGGGTGACAGCTTGTTGAGGCGGTCGGCATACGCAAAGTCGAACGCCTTGCCGACAAACTTGTAGTTGTCGGTCGCCCAGTTCATGAAATTCGCAGGCATTTCTGTTTCCTCCTTCTTAGGTCAGCGCATGGCCGATCGCCATGAGCTTGATCGTGCCGCGCTCGTAGTCGTGGCCGATGCAGCGGATCTTCGTCGCGCCCACGGTCTTGAGCGTGATGCCGAGACGCTTGTCGCCGAGACTCGCAACGCCGCCGATGGCAGCGCCGATCACGGGGTAGACCTCGTACACGTCGCCCCCGGACGGCGTGCCGCCGCTGGCCTTGGTCATCACCGTTCCGGTCTTGGCATAGTCGGTAACGACGATCTGCGTGCCTACCGCGTCGGTGTTCGTGCTGGACGCAGCCTTGCTCTTCAGCACGAGAATCGCGTTGTTGAAGCTGTCGTCCGCGGCGCTCGCGTCCACCTCGCCGGAATCCGGCACAATGGTCGTGGCGCTGCCGGAGGCGGCCTTGATCGTCGGCGCGGCGCACTCAAAGATGAGCGTCGGGTTGTCGCAGACTTTGATCTCCTTGCCGTTCGCGCGCAGATTCAGCGCGTCCTCCGTGCCGGAATGAAATTCCGCGGCAATGCCGAGGATCGCTCCGGTCTCCGCAGCGGCGGCCAGAACGACCTTGCCGCCGGAGAGCTTCACAACGGCGCCCGCGTCGATCACGGTCGCCGCGTCGATGGGATAGTTGCGGGCGGTCTGCAGCACGCTGCCGCCGTCCACATTCTGTACAGGATGCATGATTCTTCTCCTTTCAGCGTTCCAAAAATTCCTTGGCGGTCATTTTCAGATTGGGGTATTCTCGGTTCCACTCGTCAAGCTCCCTCTGCTGGGCGGCCGTCAGCCCGGCAGATACGCCGCCTCCGCCCGCTCCCGTGGAGCGTTCGGCTTTCCTGGCGGACTTCTCCACCGCCTTCGCGGCGGCTTCCTCTCCCACAAGCTCCTGCCAGTCGGCATAGAGCTCGCTCAGCGGCTCCTTCCCGTACCGGCTGCCGCAGAACCTGCGGAACTTCGCGTTTCCGTCGAGCTTGGAAATATCCACGTCCGGGTGCTCCCGGACGAATGCCGCGGCGTCCTGGGCGATCCAGTCCTTCTGCCGCTCTGCCTCGGCGTCGGCCTTCTCCCGCTCGGCCCGCTCGCGCTTCTGTTTGCGGACGACCTCTTTTGCGTCCTCTTCCTCCTCCAGATCCTGCACGGTGCGCCCGCTCTCCGCCGCGGCCTTTTTGAGCCGCGCCGCGCGCGCCTTGTCGGCATAGCTCTCCAGCACGTCCAGCGAGTCGATCGCCCCGCCGCCGTCCGGATCGCTTAAGCCAAGCTTGGCAAGCGCGCTCTGGTAGCGCTCCTCGGCCCGTCGAAATCCGGCGGATTCTCCGGCCTTGCGCGCCGCCTGGTATCTGGCGTTCTCTTCCCGGCTCTGTCTGGCAGGTTCGGCGGCCTCCTGCTTCTTTTCGCCTGCGGTTTCCTCCGCTTCAGCGCCGGTCTCTGCGGTCACGACTCCGCCCTCCGAGCCCTCCTCCGGAGTTTCGACTTCCATGTTCTCTTCCATGTGGGTTCCTTTCTACCGCTGTACTGCCGCGGCCGCGATGTATTTTTCCTGCTGATTAAAGGCTAACCCGAAATATCTGTCCGTGCTCGGCGACTTTTTTGTGAACTTTTCACGAATCGTCAAACCCATTGATACGGCAGGCGGTTTCAGCTTTGAAAAAAGCAAAACCGGAGCAGTTTCCCGCTCCGGTCGAAAAAATTCTGTGAAATATTACACGCGTTTATTATCACGTTTGTGCTGCTCCCGTGCTGCCCGCAGAAAGCTCCGGATAAACCGCAGAGCCTCCTCGTCCGTGTTGGCCAACATCCCAACAATCTCCTTGATGGTCTTTTCCCGCTCGATGGTTGCCGTATCGCTTTTCATGTCCCGCTCTCCTTTCCGTCAGATCATCCCCAGCAGGAAGAAATACACCCGCCGCAGCGCCCGTATGTCCATGTGCCGCAGCATCCGCACGATCTCCTCGATCTTCGTTTCTCTATCGTTATTCATGCCCTTGTTCCTTTCTTCCGCGAAACGGAACGCATCACCGCCTCCCGTTTCGCGTCTTTCGTATTTTTTCTCTATCGCAGCGAGGATTATTTGATTTCGCGTTGTTGGGTAGTATACTTACCTTGCCCCGCCCGTTTCGTTCGTCTCCGCCTCGTTTATAGCGCCGCTTTTCTTTCTTTTTGCAGCCGTGAGCCGCGCCATCTGCTCTTCCGTCCGTTTGGGCTTTTTCCTAAAGGGATTCTTCCCGAAACGGAACGGCCACAGCGGGCAGTTGCTCTCGCAGGGGCAAAGCTCTACCTGCTTCATGCTGCCGCAGCAGCAGTCAAGGCATTTCTCACGGATGACTTTTACCGGGTTTGTGCTTTTGGGCATAGAAAAACCTCCTTCAAATTGTCCTTGACCTTTGAAAGAGGGCATAGTAATATATTTACACCCTCCTTGCAAAAGGTCGGTAACGGATTCCCTGTGCTGTCTGTCGCCAAACTGAGCAGCGCAGGGAATTTTTTATTCTTCTCGTTTCAGACGGTCGTACACCGACTTGATACCCTGCCGGATGATGTCGGCCTTGCTCTGCCCGGTTTTCTCCGCGCAGTACTCCAAGCGGTCTACATCCTCCTGTGACAGTCTAACACGGGTGCTGAGCTGCTTCGGGTTGTCGGTTGGTCTGCCTGTTCGTGGAGACATTGTATCACCTCTCTTTCGTATCCACATAAATCATTATATATTATGTGGATACATATGTCAATACCCAAACGCAAAAACAGGACAGGTTTTCCCTGTCCTGTTTTCGTTTATCCCCATACTCTCTTGGCCCTCCTCTGCCGCTTCATCTGGTCGATGAGCTTCTCCCGCGGCTTCTCCGGCTCCGTGAGCACCGTCATCCTCTGCTGATGCCGCACCGCGTAGGTGATCGCCGCGCCCATCACAAGGTCGTCGTGCTTCCCTGCGAGCGCCTCCGGGCGGTGATCCTCGTTGTAGCAGAACGTCAGCATTTCCTCGAGCAGCTCCCGGTCGGTGAACCACTCCGGATGCGAGGAGAACACCTCCACCAGATTTGCAATGGCCCGCGGACGGCTCTGCCGGTCGGTGCGGAAGCCGTAGCTCTTCCTCATCTGCCGGGTGTAGGTGTCCTCCCGCTCGCGGCTGTATTGATTCGGATACTCCATCTCCTGCAGCTTCATCACCGGGTAGGTGGAGAAGTTCGTCTCGATCGCCACAAGCGCATCGTTGTAGAATCTCCCGAGCTCATAGATCTGCCGGACGTATTCCGGCTCGCTGTATTTCTGCCGGAGCTTGGCAGCGATCCTCCCGCTCACGTTGTCGATGACGATCGCCGTGAAGTAGTCCGAGCCCTCGCCCGCCGTGTCGCCGCCGAGCACATACGGAACGCCCTCCTCCGGCAGCTCGTAGAGCGTGATCGCGCCGGTCTCGCTCTCCGTCCACTCGCCGTCTGTAAACTCCCCGCGCCCGGCGGGTCCGGGCAGCCGCTCCAGCCGGAGCACGATCTGCTCGTTGTCGAATACGCCCGTGCCGCTGTGGAGAAACGCCTCGCCGGGAGAGGCGGGATACTCCTGCCGGAACATGTCCAGGCTCCCGCCGCAGTTGTTCGCAATGCACCAGCGCCGCCATTGCAGCTGCCCGTCCGTCAGCCGGTAGGCGTCCCGCAGCTCCCTCTCCTCCGGCGTCCATTCCGTCCCCGGCACGACCGGCATTGAGTAGTCCGGGTTTTCAAACCACGCGAAGAACACCGGCTCAAAGTCGTTCTCCCCCGCAACGGCGGCGTCCCAGCGCTCCTTGAAGTCCTCAAAGCCGTTCGCCGTGCTCTCGATGACGACCATCGTGCCCGGCAGACTCGGCACGGCCTGTAATATACCGGCAAGCGTGGAGGCTTTCCCGTCCGCGCCGTCCGGCCAGAAGGCGTACTCCGAAAGGTGGACGCATTGCAGCGTGTCGCTTCGTCCGATGCCGCGCCCGCCCGCCGTGGCGCAGCGGATCCGTGAGCGCAGCCCCGGCCTTGCCTCCCGCTCGCTGCGGAGCTTGGAGGGGTTCTCGAATACCAGCTCCTGCGCGTTCGAGGCGCGCAGCATCGGCTTCACCGGCGCGGGCAGCTCGTCGTAAAACAGCTTGCTCATCCTGAAAAGGTTCGCCGTTGCGTCCTCGCGGTGCGCAACGATCAGCGCGTTCACGTTCCTTCGCGTCGCGCAGGCGTGGAAGATGAGGCCCTCCGTCAGCGTGGAAAAGCCGAGCTGCCGTGCCTTGAGAATGATGAGCCGCACGGGCTTTCCGGCGTCCTGCTGCCGCTTCGCCACGGCGTAGAGCTTCCTTTGCGCGTCGTTCAGCCGGAACGGCACGACCGTCCCGCTCTTCGTCTTGATCTTCAGGCAATTCTCGATGTAGTCCATAGCTATGCACGGGTTCACAGCTTCGATCCCTCCTGCCTTGCGAGCCAGTCCTCAATGCTCTCGGCGGCGCTCTGCTCACCCTCGGCGAAGTCCATGTGTTCGGCAAGCTCATGCAGCGCCCGGATCGCGCCGTTCGCGTCAAACTCCCAGAATCCGTTCGGCTCCTTCTGCCGCGTCTCCGGGTTCCATTCAAGCACCGGCGTCTTCTGCGTGCACCGCTCCACGATCTCCACCAGCCGCCGCCCGATCCACGCCTTCGATATGCCCATCTCGTCAAAGAGCTTCTTCTCCAGTTCCCGTCGGTACTCAATGACGCCCGGCATTTTGAGCGTCTTCGAGGCCGTCGAGGCCGCGCTCTTCGCGCTGTACCCCGCGGCGATGGCGGCGTCCGTAGCGTCTCCGCTCCGGAGATACTCCTGCACGAACTTCTTCTGCCGCGGCGTGATATCTCTTGCCATGTCTCTCCCTCCTCACATCGGCCAGTACGCCGCGTAGAAATTCCGGCGCAGCTCGTAGATCCGGCCCACCGGCACGCTCGTCTCGCGGCTCACCGTCTCCGGCGATTTGTTTTTCAACAGCACGGCGATGAGGGCACGCCCCTCGGCCTGCCCTGTCGCTGTACTCTCTATCGTTTTCCGGATCTCGTCCTGCGCCGGCGGCGGCAGATTCCGGTACGCCTCCAAAAAAGCATGCACGATTCGCTGCTGCCAGACCGCCCCGCAGCCCTTCATCGGCCGGAATTTCAATTCTTCGCCTCCTTTTTAGCCTCCCTTGTGCAAAGGGAGGTGGCGGCATCGCCGCCGGAGGGATTGTCGCCCCTGTTGACATTTGTTTTATCTGAACGCGCAGAGACGCGCGCGCCGTTGCCTTTTCTTTCCTTCTCCTTGCGGACGTAGCGGACGTAGGCGGAATAAAACCCGCTCTCCTCGTCCCGCGTCTCGGTCTGCTCTCGGATCGATGCGTCCTTCGGGAGCTTCATTTTGCTGTGCGCGTAAACCGGCACCGGTTCTGTGTATACCGGCTTTTCCAGCCCGCGGCTCGGATGGAATTTCTTTTTCCCCTCCTCGCCCTTGGCGTTGGAGATCATGTAGCGGGCGATTCCGGTATAGTCCCCGCTCCCGTCCAGTCGGCGGTAGGTAACGCCATGCTCCGGCCAGAGCGTACAGATGCTCTCATAGTCCATCGCTGATAGGACGATGTGGAAATGCGGCCGGGCATTCCCGATCGCGTTCTTCCGACCGTGCGAGTAGACGTACTTTAGATTCGCCCCTTTTTCTTTCCGATACAACGCGCGGAGCTTGCGCAAAAACCGGTCGAACACCGTTTGAGCGTCCTCCCAGGATATTTCTCCCTCCCCGAAGGAGAGCGTGAGCCATACGTCGCCCGTGCCGAAATTGCAGTTGAGCGTTCGGGCAAGACTTTTCACGGCGTTGATCTCGTTTCGCAGGATCTTTCGGACGCTGGACTTCTTGGCTCTCGTTCCCCGCCGGATACGCTGGCCGCCTCTCGTTGTCGGCA
>OHTB01000764.1_pt1 | contig 16713 bp, 16 predicted proteins | sample 1578771 | NCBI WGS metagenome assembly OHTB01 (sample SAMEA3879516, study PRJEB24766) | human gut metagenome | biome: human-associated habitat; feature: feces | place: USA | collected 1985/1987 | reverse complement strand
TGTAGTCTGCTTGAGAAAAGGAGTGGGCTTACAAGTCTAGTAGCCCTTGGGGTATGTGGAGCTGGATGGTCTTGCTCTCAGGATCTATTGTCTTGACGAGCTCCTCGTGGATGGGGATCAAGTGCTGAGTGCCGTCGGAGGTTTCGATCGTAAGGAGGATGTTTTCCGTTTGGTCATTGACCTCTAGGATCGTGCCGACAGGTTCCCCCTCGGGGGTGAGCACTTGGTAGCCGATGAAGTGATCCCAGCTATAAGCGACTTCGCTATCTGCCAGAAGCTCTGTGGGAACGAAGAGCCGCCACCCCGTCATCTTCTCAGCAATCGATCGGTCAGCGACATGCGCCAGGGTGAGCAGGTAGCTGTCTCCCTTGCTGCGGTAGCTCAGGAGCTGGTACGGAACGGATAGCGCATTGATCTCGGCAAAGAGGTAAAAAGCTTCGCGACTAGGGTCGCTGCAGAGGGTCTCCAGCTCGATGGTCAGGTAAGCAGTTAGCTCACCACGCACGCCGTGTGGCTTGCCTAAGTGACCAACGGGCGTGAGCTCCGGTACGGTAAAAGTGGTCGTGCTACTCATCGCGTCTCTCGATGTGAGCGCCTAGAGCGTTGAGTCGCTCGTGTAGATGCTGGTAGCCACGGTCTATCTGCTCCGCATTGTTGACCACACTGGTGCCATCGGCACTCATAGCGGCTATCAAGAGCGCGATACCAGCGCGTATATCTGGCGAAGCCATCACGGCAGGACGCAGATGGGTCTGGTGGTCTTTGCCAACGACCACAGCTCGATGTGGGTCGCAAAGAATGATCTGTGCACCCATATCGATGAGCTTGTCCACAAAGAAGAGACGACTCTCAAACATCTTCTGATGAATGAGGACGGTACCCTTAGCTTGTGTTGCTACAACGAGGAAGACGCTCAGCAGGTCTGGCGTCAGTCCTGGCCACGGCGCATCGGCAATGGTGAGGATAGAGCCATCCATAAAGGTCTCTATCTCGTAGCTCTCTCTGGCGGGTATGATGAGGTCATCGCCTCGCTCTATGATCTCGATGCCGAGCTTGCGAAACATCTGCGGGATGAGCCCTAGGTCGGGCAGACCGACGTTCTTGAGCGTTAGCTCGCTCTGCGTCATGGCTGCGATGCCGATGAAGCTACCCACCTCAATCATATCAGGCAAAAGCCTATGCTGTGTACCTCCTAAGCTCTCCACACCAGTGATGGTAAGTAGGTTGCTCCCGATACCTTCAATTTTTGCTCCCATCCGTACAAGCATCCGGCAAAGCTGCTGAATATATGGTTCACAGGCAGCGTGATATATAGTGGTAGTACCTTCTGTAAGAACTGCCGCCATAATGATGTTGGCGGTACCAGTTACAGAAGCCTCCTCAAGTAGCATGTAGGTACCCCGCATTGGCTTCTCTGCCTCTATCGTAAAGAGTTCCTTTTGAGCGTCGTACTTCATCTGAGCACCAAGGTCTATAAATCCTTGGAAGTGAGTATCTAGCCTTCGTCTTCCTATCTTATCGCCACCAGGTTTGCCTATCAATGCTTTCTTGAACCTAGCTAAAAGCGGTCCAATGAGAAGCACACTACCTCGAAGCTTTCCACTTGCCTCTAGGAAAGCCTTAGAGTAGGCAAAGTCTAGGTTGATATTATCGGCCTTGAAAGAATATGTGTCCGCTGTCAGTTTCTTTACCTGCACCCCCATATCCATTAGGAGCTGGATCAAGTTATTGACGTCCAAGATATCAGGGATATTGCTGATCTGCACCTCCTCTTTAGTGAGAAGCACTGCCGAAATAACTTGCAGAGCTTCATTCTTTGCTCCTTGTGGATGGATATTACCACGGAGTTGGTGACCACCCTCTACAACAAACGAACTCATAGTACTTTAATATTTAATAGATGATGTAATTACCTCCTCTTCCTACGGTTGTTTTTATTCCTTTTCATCGTGTAGGTTCGGTTCTCCTTTTGTGGAGCTTGAGACGCGAATTCCTTAGCATCGGGTAGCTGACAAGTTAGCTCATCCAAATATATTTTCCCCTCCGATAGCTCATAGAGATCTGAGAAAATCTTAGCATTGGCTACGCTGTCCTTATTCCACTGCATATAGCTACGTTTCATCTGCAAGGCGGTTTCCTTTGCCAATGCATCACGCTCTTCTCCCTCTGGCAGTGCCAATACTGCTTGTATCATTCGCTCAATAATCCTACCATAGTGCCTATAGAGAGGTTTTTGTTGGTGGTCATTATCTAGCGCACATTTAATCTGCGAGCGATACTCCTCTTTTGAGGTCACCTGATAGGGGAAGTCAATATCCAGTTTGAAGTCCGACATAATGTATAGGTGATCCCACAACACTTGAGCGTGATCTTCCCGCTCCTTATCACGGGTTGAGACCATATCCATCGTAGCTATAATTGACTCTGCACAGCGCTGCCTCTCCGCTTCGTCCTTCAGAGTCAAGCAGTAATCTACCATATTTTGGATATGCCTCCCATATTCAGGTAGGATCAGAGGCTTTGAAAGTGTATTGTAGCTTTTATCCATAGGTGTTACAGTTCATTGACACGCCCTTGAATAGCCTTAGAGGCTTCCTCATATCCAGGCTTATTCAGCAGTGCAAACATATTCTTTTTGTAGGCTTCTACACCTGGTTGATCAAATGGATTGACCCCAGTGAGGTATCCACTAATCGCTACCAGCTTCTCAAAGTAATAAAAGAGTTGCCCAATATTGTATGCATCTAGCCGTGGTAAGGTGATATTAACTAGTGGCACGCTTCCATCTAGGTGAGCCAACATAGTCCCTTTCTCAGCCTGTTTGTTGACAAAGCTAATCCGTTTCCCGGCAATAAAATTAAGTCCATCAAGATTCTCCTGATCACTTGGTATCTCAAGGCGGTGCTCGCTCTCATCAATCGTCACAAAGGTCTCAAAGATGATCCGCTCCCCATCTTGGATCCACTGCCCCATAGAGTGTAGGTCGGTGGTGAAGTCCACAGCAGCTGGGAATATTCCTTTGTGGTCTTTTCCTTCACTCTCTCCGAATAATTGTTTCCACCACTCATTAATATAGTGCATCTTGGGGTGAAAGTTGACTAAAAGCTCAATCTTCTTGCCACTCTGATATAGGGCAATTCGTGTGGCAGCGTGTTGCTCTACAATAGTCGCCTCACTGCTATTAATATCTAGCTTTTGAGCCATATCCTTCGCTCCATTAACCAAGGCCTTAATATCAAAGCCTGCGGTAGCTATAGGTAGTAGACCTACTGGGGTCAGTACGCTAAAGCGACCACCCACATTGTCAGGTATAACATAGCTCTTGTATCCTTTCTTATCGGCAAGTGTGCGGAGAGCTCCCTTTGAATGGTCGGTAATGGCTACGATATGTTGGCGAGCAAAGTCTTCTCCCTCCTGCTCCTCTAGCAGTTGCTTAAGAAGACGGAAGGCAATAGCTGGCTCAGTTGTAGTACCACTCTTTGAGATGTTGATAAGCCCAAACTTATGCCCCTTCACTAGATCCAGAAGCTCTGAAAGATAATCCTCAGAGATGTGGTGACCTGCAAATAGCAAGTGGGCACCCGTAGCTGGTTTTAGATGGGCAAACGAGTCCGAAAGAGCCTCAACCACCGCTTTGATACCTAGGTAGGAACCACCAATGCCGATTGAGATAACGTACTCACAATCTTCCCGTAGCCTTTCAGCAGTCTTTTGGATATCTGCTATCATCTCATCAGAGATCTCAAATGGAAGCTCTCTCCAGCCTAGGAAGTCATTTCCCTTGCCCTCTTCGGAGTGTAGGAGTTGGTGACTCTCTTTAGCTTTTGGCAAGAGTGCTTCATAAAGGCTCTTCACCTTATTATCCCCAAGAGCATTATTTATATTTACTTTCATCTTATCTTTATTTACTTAAGTTTTAAGCTCAGTTTTTCAAAGGTTTCCCGTGCATTCTCCTTCTTGTAGAGGAGGTCATAGACAGCTTGTGCTATAGGCAGCTCAATTCGGTGCTTTTTCAGGAGTACGTGGATGCACTTCGCCCCATAATATCCCTCTGGTGTCAGCTCCATTTCATCTTGTGCCTGCATCACCGAGTACCCTTTTCCTATCAGAGTGCCGAGAGTGCGGTTGCGGCTGTAGCGAGAGTAGCCAGTTACCAATAGGTCACCAAGGTATACAGAGTCATTTATATTTCGCTCCGCATCAGTCACTTCCGAAAGGAAGTAGTCCATCTCCTTTATCGCGTTGGAGAGCAGTACCGCTTGGAAGTTATCTCCCATGCGAAGGCTTTGGCATACCCCAGCAGCTATAGCGTAGATGTTCTTTAGTACACTCCCCAGCTCTATTCCACGTACGTCCGTACTGACATTACAAAACGTGTAATCAGAATTAAATATCTGACTCATCTGCTCTGCCCTCTTCCCATTACTACAAGCCAATGTGAGGTAGCTCAATCGCTCAAGTGCCACCTCCTCTGCGTGAGTTGGACCACTGATTACTGCTATTTGTTCCTCTGGTATCTGTAGTTGGTCGCTCAAGTAGTCCGAAATCACCACATAGTTGTCAGGTATAATACCCTTAACTGCGTTGAGAATGGTTTTTTTCTGAAGCGAGCCAGGCTTTGCTTTATCAAGTGTTCCCTTGATGTAAGGGGATGGGGTCACTAATATAAGAGTGTCCGACTTAGCTACGATCTTAGGAATATCCGTAAAGAAATCAATCCTATCTGTATCAAAAATCTGACTAGTAAGGTAGGTGGGGTTGTGCTGCGAGTGCTTAAACTGCCGCACCGTCTCTCCGAAGCGGAAGTACCAATTGATACGCTCCTCATGCTCCAAGACAATCTTGGCAAGAGCAGTGCCCCAGCTACCGCTACCGATGATCCCTATTTTACCCGGTTGCCAGTTACTCATCGTCTTTTTCTGTTGTTTCACTCTTCGCCTTTACCTCGGGTTTCATTTGAGGGAATAGAAGCACCTCTTGTATGCTTTCTTGTCCCGTCAATAGCATCACAAAGCGATCCATTCCGATTCCCATACCGCTAGTTGGTGGCATACCATACTCCAGAGCTCTTACAAAGTCTTGGTCAATCAGCATCGCCTCATCATCTCCTTTCTCCGAAAGCTCCATCTGATGTTGGAAACGCTCCAATTGGTCAATTGGATCATTCAGCTCCGAATAGGCATTGAGGAGCTCCTTGCCATTGACCATCAATTCGAAGCGCTCCGTAATTTCTGGTTCTGTGCGGTGCATCTTGGTAAGTGGCGACATCTCCACAGGGTAGTCGGTGATATAGGTCGGTTGAATATAATTACCCTCGCACTTCTCACCGAATAGCTCGTCAATCAGCTTTCCCTTGCCCATGGTTTTATCCACAGCTATTCCCTGAGCCTTACATGCTTCACGAAGCTCCTCCTCGCTCTTCCCCTTGATGTCAAAGCCTGTATACTTTAGGATGGCATCACGCATCGTCACACGAGGGTAGGGCGCCTTAAAGTCAATCTCGCGGTCACCTACCTTGGTCTTAGTCGTCCCATTCACCTGGATAGCGATGTACTCTAGCATCTGCTCCGTCATCTCCATCATCCAGTTGTAGTCGGTGTAGGGTACATAGACCTCCATCGCTGTAAATTCTGGATTGTGGGTACGGTCCATTCCCTCATTGCGGAAGTTTTTGCTAAACTCATACACCCCATTGAATCCACCCACAATCAGTCGCTTTAGGTAAAGCTCATTAGCAATACGCAGGTAAAGTGGTATATCCAGAGCATTGTGGTGAGTGACAAAAGGACGAGCTGCAGCACCACCTGGGATACTTTGTAGGATAGGAGTCTCTACCTCCAGATAGCCACGTGCATCTAGGAATTCACGCATCGCCTTGAACGTCTTACTGCGCTTGATAAATACTTCCTTCACTTGAGGGTTCACCACAAGGTCCACATATCTCATGCGGTACCTCTGCTCAGGGTCACCAAACGCATCGTAAGTGACGCCATCCTTCACTTTTACCACAGGAAGAGGGCGTAAACTCTTGGATAGGAGCTTCAGCTCCTGTACGTGGATAGATACCTCACCCATCTTGGTACGGAATACATATCCCTTAATGCCAATGAAGTCACCGATATCTAGGAGCTTCTTAAATACCGTATTATAGAGCTCTTTATCCTCACCAGGTGCAATATCGTCGCGAGTTACGTAGAGCTGGATACGCCCCGTGGAGTCTTGTAGCTCACAGAATGAAGCTTTACCCATGATACGACGCATCATAATACGTCCTGCCATACTCACCTCTCTCCGAGGGGCTTCATCATCAAATGACGCCAATACCTCATCGGCATATGCAGTCACTTTGAATTCCTCTGCTGGATAGGGGTTAATTCCCATTTCTCTCAACTTCTCCAGACTCTGACGTCTTAATACCTCCTGCTCACTTAGCTCTCTAGTACCCATCTATATATAGAATATTATAATGTCTAATATGTTCCCCTCAATAGGTTGCCCTATCGGGTGATACAACTCTTTGCACAAACTTACCCAAAATTATTGAGTGGTGTTAATGATTAAAGCTTTTTCGTCTCTTTTTGGAGGTCGGTTATGGGCGACGCTTACACACAATCTGCCCAGAATAAGAGAGTTTGACTAGTTGATAGCGATTTGCTCCCACTTGTGGCACAATCTTATTGTAAAAGGTATGTATCTTCTCCAGGTCCTCCTCCAGATTAGTCGTTCCCAACACCTCAAATATATAGTCACCAACTCGTGGATAGAAGTGCAGGCGATTGCCCTCCTTCAGTTCAATCACACTGAAAAAAGAGGCCCAATCCTCGTGTGTCTGCATAAACTGGCTGAGAGGTAAAAGCGTCTGCTTGAGCGTGATAGAGTCGACCTGGTGAGCTCTTACAATGGGAAGGTATACCGAGACGCCAACCTTCGTACGCATTGGGTTCCCCTCATCATCGAGGTAAAAGGAGCCTTGGTCAGAGAAAAAGCGCAAGACTGGTTTGCGACTCTCTACCTGTACCGTCATCTGATGCGCAGTGGGCGAAATATAAGCATTAACCTTCTTGGCATAGGGTATTTCTTGGCGTACTCGGCCTTCTATCCCTGCCAAATCCACAGAGACCGTCGTGGTGTCGGTAATATCGATGGGAAGTATGCGCGACACATCATCCTTATCTAAAAAACCTGCCTCACTCCCATGGATCACTATGCGAGTACGATTGGGCTGCACAATGTAGCGAGACTGCCCTCGGAAGGCAAAGTAAGAGTAGCCCATAACCCCTAATAGGGTGAGTGCTATCAGCCAAATGAATAGGGTTGAGGCTTTCTTTCTCGTCATATCACTACACTCTTGAGATAGTCACGTACCTCGGGGAGCAGATACTCAATATCTCCTGCCCCCATCATTACTAGCACATCAAAGTGGTGCTTGCGTAGCTCAGGGATCAACCCCTCCTTCGTCACAGAGGCCTTTAGTGGAGAGGTAACCAACTTTGCCACAGCATCAGATGTCACCCTCGGAATAGGTTCCTCACGGGCTGGGTAGATAGGAATTAAAATCACATTATCCACCACCGAAAGTGCTTCGGCAAACTCCTTCATAAAGTCGGCAGTACGACTAAAGAGGTGGGGCTGAAAAACCACTGCGATCTCTTTGTCTGGGTAAAGCTTCCGAATAGAGGTGAGCGATGCCTTGATCTCATCGGGGTGATGGGCATAATCATCAATCATCACCGGGTGTTGGGGCTCATTGAGCCATCGTTCAAAGCGCCTACGGCTTCCCAAGAAATTCTTCAATCCCTCCCTCAATTCCTCCTCAGTCGCTCCTAGGTGCTGAGCTAGCGCTAGTGCCGCCGTAGCATTCAGTACATTGATCTCCACTGGTGTGCCGATTTGGAGCTGTTGGTAACACCCTCTAGGGTAGTGCCAGTCAAAAAAAAGCTCGCCATCACGGTAGGTCACATTACTATACCAATAGTCCGATTGTGAGGAGCTTCCATAGCGAAATAGGGTCACCCCCTCAGGGTATTTATCTAAATGTGCCTTCTCATTGAGGAGCAACACTCCCCCATCGTTAATCTTATCTGCAAAGATCTGAAAAGCCTCTCGGTATGCCTCAGGTGTTCCATAAATATCGAGGTGGTCTGGCTCTGTAGAGGTGATAATCGCGTGCGTTGGGGTTAGTTGATGAAACGAGCGATCATACTCATCCGCTTCGATAACCACATAAGGGCTATTGGGGTTTAAGTACAGGTTGCTTCCACTATTTTGGGAAACTCCACCGAGAAATGCATTGGCACCAATGTGCGACTGCTCAAGGAGATGAGCCAAAAGTGTACTAGTAGTAGTCTTACCATGCGTGCCCGCCACACAGAGTGCCTTTTGCCTTCGAGTGATCTGCCCCAGCACTACCGCACGCTTCACCTGCTCGTAGCCGTGCTGTGCGTAGTATTGGCGGATATGATTATCCTCGTGTATTGCAGGCGTGTAGACTACCTGCACCTCCCTAGGTGCTTGGTATTTGGTGGGAATCAGCTCCGGACGATCTTCATAGATAATCTCTGCTCCTGCCTCCTCCAAAGCCGTGGAAACCTTTGAGCGGATCCTATCATATCCTCCCACATGAGCCCCTTCGGCAAGGAAATAGCGTGCAATGGCACTCATGCCGATGCCCCCAATACCGATGAAAAAATAACTCTTCCCTTTCATATCTACTTCTTTGTGGCTTTCTTCGCTTCCCACTTCTCCACAATTTTCACCACCTCATCCACGATCGTCTCATCCGCCTTTGGACAGGCTAGCTTCAGGGCATTGGTGCCCAGCACCTCCAGCTGTTTCTCCGCCCCAAGTAGCTCCAGAGCTTTCGGCACCAAAGCCTCTCGTGCGTTGGCATCCGCCACCATCACCGCAGCGTTATCCGCTACCAGAGCTTGAGCATTTTTAGTTTGGTGATCCTCCGCCACATTAGGGCTAGGTACCAAGATCGAAGGCTTCCCCAGCATACATAGCTCCGAGATAGAGCTAGCTCCCGCCCTAGAGATCACCAGATCGGCCACCGAGTAGGCATAGTCCATACGGTTGATAAAGTCAGTGAGTACAATGTTTTTATCTTCCAACCCTTGGCTTTTGAGATGCTCTTGCCCCTCTTTTATGTAGCCCTTTCCGCACTGCCATAGGAGTTGCATGGTCTCCCGCTCACTCGCAAAAAGCTTCACGGCAGCTGCCATACTCTCATTGATTGTCCGTGCTCCAAGGCTTCCCCCAATCACTAAGAGCGTTCTTTTTTTAGGGTCCAGCTTGAAGTGCTGATACGCCTCTATAGCGTGTGGTTGTATATCAGCCAATTGCTTACGGATTGGATTTCCCGTAAGTATGAGGTTTTTTCCCTTCGGAAAAAAGCGAGCCATATCCTTGTATGCCACACAAATTGTCTCCGCCTTTTTGCCGACTAATTTATTTGTTTTGCCTGCAAATGAATTTTGCTCCTGCACCAAAGTCGGTATTTTTAGCCCATTTGCCTCCAAAAGGGTAGGGGCACTGGCATACCCTCCCACACCGATCACGATTTGTGGCCGGATCCTTTTTAGCTCCTTACGGATTTGTTGTCGGCTCTTAAGTAGTTTCCAAAGGGTGATGAATAGCTTAAAGGGATTCTTGCCTCGGCTCAATCCCTCTACCGGTAGCAAGATGATATCATACCCTGCTGCAGGTACCTTTTCCTCCTCCATACGTCCCTTGGCGCCCACAAAGGTCACCTCACACTCTGAGTATCGACGTTTTATCTCATTGGCAATAGAGATGGCGGGGAATATGTGCCCCCCTGTGCCACCACCGCTGATGATTACATTGGTTAGTTTTGTACTCATGGCTCCACATTTTCTATTGGTTCACTCTCTATTGGAGGCATCTCTGGGATAGCCTCTGTAGCAACTATTTGGTTGAGACCCCCTGCTTTGGCAATCCGCTCCTCCTCCTTCCGTTTATTATCGTGGCTTACCGCCAAAAGGATGCCGAAGTAAATCCCCGTCACTAGATAGCTAGAGCCACCTCGACTGATAAATGGGAGGTTTTGCCCAGTGATCGGGAATAGATTGACACAGATGAGCATATGCAGGAAGGCTTGTAGTGTGATAATCAACCCTATCCCCTGTACCAAGAGGGTTTGGTAGACACTATTGGTACGCCTTCCGATCCCTCCGATAATAAAGAATAGGGCCAAGTAGGTCAGTACCACCAAGATAGCTGCGGCAATTCCCCCTTCCTCCACCAAGATGCTAAATACAAAGTCCGAATATGGCTCGGGAAGGAGGTTACGCATCTCACTTTTGCCAAAGCCTACACCCAGCAGGTGGCTATTGGCAATCGCCCTTTGTGATGAAACAATCTGCAGATCCTTTCCATCAATATCGCTGTAGGTATCCGAATTGATAGGTGCTCCCACTTGCGTTATGAATCGCTCAATTCGAGCATAGCCTGTGCCCAAGCGAGTTACTCCGCCCTCTCGAATACTTGGCACCAAAACTAGTAGCATAATCACCAATGCCAAAGCCCCTAAGCCCCCCAAAAGCAATCGCCTCATCATCTTCCGATTGGCACCTCCCATGTAAGAGATACAAAAGACCACCGAGGCGAGGATCAGAGCTGTCGATATATTCTCTAGGAAGATAGGTAGACAAAATAAACCGGTGGTGATGAATATCACCCAGAAGTTACGTGCCGAAGCGTGTCGCCCATCTTTGAACCTCAGTTGCGTTGCCACAAAGTTGATCAAGGCGAGCCTCGCTAGCTCTGAAGGCTGAAAGGAGATGCCAGCGAGTGAGATTTGTCGCTTTGCATCATTGAGATCCTGACCCCTAAAAAGCACGTAGAGGAGTAGGATAAAACTGAAAAATAAAAAGAGCCTCGCATACTTCCTAAAGAAACGTAGTGGAATATGTGATACCGCCACACAGAGCCCAATGGCTAATCCCATTGAAAGTATGTGCTTTCCAAACATATTAAAGAAGCCACCTCCACTCGCCCAAGAGCCAAACGCCTTGGTGCTGGTCGAAGAAAAGACAATCCATAGGCTAATCGACATCAGTACCAGCATTATAGCCCATATTGCTTTGCTACCGATGAAGAGCCTATTGGGGTGCCACCACGCCTGCGTCGGGGCTTCCCTCACTATAGAGCTTTCGTCACTCATATCGCTATTCCACCTATTCCGGCCAATTTTTTCCTGTCCATATAAACCTTATCTCTCCTCTTGAGGTCAACTCTTTTACGATGATCTGATATCGCTGTCCCTCCTGATAATGGCGGTCAAAACCTTCAATCTCCTTGATAGCAATGAAAGGTTTTGGCGTCGTCGACCCCTCCTCCTTGATGAGCGTACGGTATCTACCAGCCTCATCCTTTTCTTCCAGTATCACAAGGTAGAGCCTCCTCACACTCATGGGAATCGGCGACTGCTTGGAGCAACTCTCCACTAGCAAGAGCAGTGCTAGGCACCCCACTAGCGCCAAGATCCATCGAACCCATTGATGATTACTCGTCATGCCTTAATTGATTATCTATTCTACTCCCCCAACTAACCCCACACCTTTCCGCAAATCTACCAAAAATTATCGCTGCTACCTCAATATTTCGAGACAGTTATCATAGCTGAAAAATTAGAATTCCCCCTACTGCCTGTATACGTCATAATGCTAGTAATTTTTCTCCAGCTGAGGTGAAAAATAGCTTTATCATCAGTCTCAGACAGAGGCTGTTGATTACCCTTCTTTGGCAACTACCGACAACTAGATTCTCGACTTTTATGCCCGATAAAATCGCCTTTTGTAATGGATTGATTCTTAGTACTATACACTAGCGTTTTCTTAGTTGCAACTAAGCAATCGGTTAGTTGCAACTCGTCAATTGCTTAGATGCAACTCAGCAAATGCTTAGTTGCATCTCCACTTTTGCCTTTTATGCAAGGAGGGAAAAAATGGTTATTTGTCGTGAGGTGGGGGAGTGGATGCGTGCTCCTCTATTTTTTGCTTTACTGCTTCCATCTGCCACCTTGGGGTAGAGGTAGCTCCGCAGATACCCACCGTGTGTACCCAGGAGGGGAGGGGAGTGGTGATCTCGTCGGGGGAGGTGATGAAGTGGGTATTAAGATTGGCACGTAGGGCGGTTTGGTAGAGCACCTTGCCATTACTGCTGTGAGCTCCGGCGATGAAGTAGACCCAATCCTTTTCCTTGGCAAACTGGGTGATTTCGGGGACCCGATTGGAGACCTGTCGGCAGATGGTGTCGTACCACTCCACCTTCACCCCTTCGTGAACCCATTCACGCAGGGCGGTGTGAAGTGCCTCAAACTGGTTCTGATCCATAGTGGTCTGACTAAATAGTGCTACAGCGCGACTAGGATCAATCAATTCACGTGCCTCTTCTACCGATTGTACCACGATGGCGGTGCCATCGGTTTGGCCCACCAGTCCATTCACCTCGGCATGCCCTCGCTTTCCGAAGATCACGATTTGCTGCCCCTCCTCCAAACCCTCTAGGTACTTGGTTCGGATCCGTTTTTGGAGGGTGAGTACCACAGGGCAGGTGGCATCAATCACCTCAATGCCCTGCTTTCGGGCCTCCTCGTAGACCTTGGGGGCTTCGCCATGAGCTCTGAAGAGTACTCGCTCTCCCTTGAGGGATGGTAGCTGGTCGTAGCCGACTGCGTGGAGCCCCTCTCGGGAGAGGCGTGCTACCTCATCGCTATTGTGTACGATGTCGCCGAGGGAGTAGAGGGGGCGCTGAAGCTTTAGCTCGGCCTCGGCCTTGCTGATGGCGTGGATCACTCCGAAGCAAAAGCCCGACCCCTCATCGATCTCTACTGATAGCTCGCCCGAGGAGTTGCCCCGAATGACTCGCATCGCCACCTCCCATACTAATTGCTGTTGCTCCTCGAGGGATAGTGCACTATTGTCTAGCAGGATGGCATCATCGGCACGGCGAAGGGGGTCGATGGCTCGGGTGCTATCGATCCGATCGCGTGCCTCCACATTCTGTAGCACCTCCTCGTAGCTCACCTCGTCGCCACGGTTGCGTAGCTCTGCCACACGTCGGGCAGCTCGTACTTCTGGTGTGGCGGTGACGAAAAACTTGAGCTCGGCATGGGGCATGACTACAGTGCCGATATCTCGACCATCCATCACCACACCACCTGCTGAAACCCATGATTGCTGTATGGCTACCAGGTATTTTCGTACCGCTGCGATGGTGCTGATGGGGCTCACGTGGTTGGAGACCTCCATGCCCCGAATCTCTCGCTCTACATCCTCCCCATTGAGGAGAAGGTGCTGGCCATCTGTTTTTGCTTCGAATGCAAGAGTGACCTCCTGTGCCACTCGCTGGCTGATGGTCTCCTCGCAAGGTTGGCCATCGGACCAAAGGCCCTCTCGGAGCGACCAGAGGGTCACCCCGCGGTACATCGCCCCAGTATCCACGTAAGTATAGCCGAGTTGGCTAGCTAGTCGCTTGGCAATGGTGCTTTTGCCACAAGAAGAGTGCCCATCTAGGGCTATATTGATTCGTCTCATAGAGTTTTCTCCACACATATATATATTAGTATCCCAATGCTCCTTCTCCCTCAGTCACAAAGTTACCAAAAAAGGGGTAGATAATCTTTGGTGGCTCGCTTCATGACGTGCATTGGAGAATAGGAGTGGTATTTGCTCAAAAATGTCTACCTTTGTATGAAGTACACATTTAATGAGTGATAGAAGCGATAAGCATGAGAGCTAAGAGCAGTGAGGGGGGTACAGGTGTATTGGGGAATAGTGGGGTGCTGGACTTTGTGGCCGCCGCCGCACGCTATTGTGCTTTGGTGGAACCGGTGACGACACCGCTATGGACGAGGGAGAGCTTGGCGGAGTGTCGGCAGGTACTGGCAGATATCTATGCTGAGGGGTTACGGCTACCCACTTGGACTATGGAGGCTTTTGGGGAGGAAGCTGGTCGGTTGGTGACGGAGGAGGAGTATGACCTGGTTCGGCAGCGGTTGGTTCGCATCTTAGGGAGCTATGACTACTTTCTTGACGCTGAGGAGGAGGCGATGAAGTATTCCGAGACGCCTATCGGTGTGAGCACTGCAGAGCTTTTGGCCGATATTTACCAGGTGCTGGGCGACTTTGTATGGGTAATGCGTGGGGGTAATGAACGAGCAATGTATCAGGCGGTGGCGGAGTGTCGCTACACGATGGAGGAACGTTGGGGTGAGCTATTGCTGACGGTGCTGAGGCAATTGCATCGCTTATACCACGACCCTCTCTTTGAACTTCAAGAGGAAGATGGAGGAGATAACTAGGAGTAAGATCAGCAATGAGGAGCTGAGAGAGCTAGAAGCAGAGGTGCTTGAGGTGCCACTAGTGGTGCTTTCGCATAGAACTTCTGTCCAGGAGTTTGTGGCTCACTGTTCGGCGTTGGGTGATGGGGTAAGTGTGCTGGGGCTGGATACGGAGACGAAACCGGCCTTTAAGCGTGGTTGTAGCCATAAGGTATCACTTCTACAATTGGCGACTGCCGACCGAGCACTATTAATTCGATTGGAGCCGGTACTCTCTCAAGAGCAATTGGCACCAGTGAAGAAACTACTTGAGGATCAAAAAATCACTAAGGTGGGAGTGGGTATTGGTGATGATGCCAAGGGACTTTGGAAGGATCGCCAACTGCGTCTCAATCGGATGGTGGATCTCAGGCTGCTTTCTAAGGCAGCTGGTATTGAGGTGCTTTCGCTCTCAAAGCTCTATGCGGTACTATTCGGTAAGCGGATTAGTAAGGGGCAGCGCCTCTCGGATTGGGAGCGTGAGGAGTTGACGGAGGCTCAATTGGATTATGCAGCACTTGATGCGGTGGCTGGTCTACGAATCTACCAAGCTTTGGAGGGGTGGCTAAATGAGGAAATGTATCGGGACTTAGAGGGGCTACCTAAGGAGAAAAATAAACGTTCTATCCGGAAGTCTTTGAAAAGGGGGCGAACCGTTGGGACATCAAAAACAAAGGAGGCAAAGAATAGGGGCAAGAGTAAGGGGAGTAAAGTAGCAAGAAAGAAATAGTAGTCAATATGAAGCAGATAGAGCTAAAAGCGGGGCGAGAGGCCTCAGTGGAGCGTAAGCATCCTTGGATCTTTTCACGTGCCCTTGTCTCTACCAAAGGGATAGAGGCTGGGGATATGGTGGAGGTGCTGGATAGTGAGGGGCACTTTTGTGGAAGAGGTTATTATGAAGGTGGCTCTATTGCGGTACGGCTTTTGACCTTTGCGGAGGGGGAGCAGATAGATGCTTCTTTGTGGCAAAGGCGGTTTCAAGAGGCTTTGGAAGCTCGCAAGGCACTTGGACTTTTGGCTTCTCCTCGTGAGGGCTTCCGCTTGGTCTATGGGGAAGGAGATAGTTTGCCTGGACTGATTGTGGACCTCTACGGAGGGGTGGCGGTGATGCAAGCTCATACGCTTACGATGCACTTGAGACGTAGAGAACTGACGGAGGCACTCGCAACTGTGCTAGGGGAGCGGTTGGAGGCGGTTTACTATAAGTCGTCGGACTCTCTACCGATGGTGGAGGGGGTGGTGGATGAATTGCTTTACGGCTCTATTGATGCTGTGGGGCAGGTGGTGGCAGAGGAGCAAGGCATTCGTTTCTCCCCAGATATTCTAAGGGGGCAGAAGACAGGCTTCTTCCTCGACCAACGTCAGAATCGCGCTAGAGTAGGGGAGCTGGCGAAGGGAAGAAGGGTACTGAATATGTTTTGCTATACTGGTGGCTTTTCGCTCTATGCTCTAAGGGGAGGTGCAGAGCGGGTGGTGTCGCTAGATAGTTCGCCTAGAGCGATGGATCTGCTGGAGGGCAATTTGAAGCTCAACTTTGGTGAAGTTCCTACTTGCCATGAGTCTGTGGTAGGGGATGCCTTTAAGTATCTGTATGAGATGGAGGAGGGGGCTTTTGATATGATTATCTTGGACCCTCCAGCTTTTGCTAAGAGGAGGGAGGTATTGCGAAATGGTCTGCAAGGCTATCGCAAGCTGAATAGTGCGGCACTTCGTAAGATAGCAAAGGGCGGGCTACTCTTTACTTTTTCTTGCTCACAAGTGGTGGGGGTAGAGGAGTTCCGGCAGGCTCTCTTTACCGCTGCGTTGCATGCTGGTCGCGAGGTGCGGGTGCTGGAGCAGTTTGGTCAGTTTGCCGATCACCCAGTAAGTATTTATCACCCCGAGGGGAGTTATCTGAAGGGCTTTTTGCTCTATGTGTCGTAAAAGGTGATGAGTACTATTTATCTACTTGGTCTGCTTTTGAGCCTATTGCTCTCTGCCTGTAGTCAGGAGGAGGGGAATGAGTCGGCACAGCATTTCCGTAGCTGGCAGGAGGTGGTAGATAGTGATACGCTGAGGATAGGGACGCTTACCTCGCCCGAAGACTTTTACCTTCTGAGGGGTGAGATGATGGGTTTGGAGTATCAAAAGGCGGTGGACTTTGCACAAGCTCACGAACTTGTACTGGATGTGCAGATTGAGCGGAGCTTGGATAGCTTGCTTTGGCGATTGGAGCAAGGGGAGATAGACCTTTGTATTACCCCTTTGGCTATGTCACGAGGAAATCTTGAGCGGTTTTCTTTTGGCGGAATCATTGATACGGCATCTCTAGTGCTGGTACAGAGAAAGGCAAAGGAGGGGATGATTTCAAACCTTTCAGAACTGGGAGG
>OHTB01000761.1_pt1 | contig 16750 bp, 10 predicted proteins | sample 1578771 | NCBI WGS metagenome assembly OHTB01 (sample SAMEA3879516, study PRJEB24766) | human gut metagenome | biome: human-associated habitat; feature: feces | place: USA | collected 1985/1987 | reverse complement strand
GTACGGGGATTGCCACCGATGTCTCTACATCGGAGACGATCAACGCCTATGGCGCTTCGGCAGCGGGAACTTCCGCTCAGCAGCATACGTATGTAGCCATTGTCAAGCCCGGCTCCCGAACGTTTGTGATCAAGGTGAAGGCCGGCGACAGCGGTGAAACGGAGAAGAGCTACACCGAGAAGGCGGCCCATACCTTGAAAGCCGGATACAACTACCAGTATAACTTTACGTCCACCAATGAATTGATCCTGAACGGTATCACCGTAGAACGATTCGTAGAGACAACGGAGACAGACGCGGGAAACGCCACTTAATGAAAAACGGATACGAAAACGGATACGAAAACGGATACGAAAACAGATATGAACCTACAAAAATACAACCGAATGAAGAAGCCGGCGAATCGCCTCTACATGGCGCTTGCCCTCGGAGCGGGGATATGCCTGACGGCTTCATGCGCCTCGGACGACGGATTCGCCACCGATGAAGGCGCACTGGAATTGCAGCGGATCGAAGTGGAGGGAGAGGAGAGCGTCACCCGTGCGGAAGCAACCGCTATCACCGAGGTGGACGTGTATGCCACCACTACCGCATCAGCTACCAGTCCACATGCGGCGTATGGAGACAATCCACTGATGACATTCTCCTTGAAAGAAGGAGTCTGGACTCCGGACAAGCAGACGATCATGAACAGCACTTCGGGTGATGCCTTGCTATACGCCTATTATCCTCCCGCAGCCATCCAAGCGTCCGGTGACGGTGAACATACGACGGCGGTGAACCTTCCGTCGTCATTGACTGATTTTCTCGCTACCGGGCAGGCCGATTATCTCTACGGTGTGGGTACGGATAAGTCGGAGACAGTCCCCGTCACGGCAACACTTTCCTCGAGAACCGTCAGCTTCAAGATGAAGCATGCGTTGGCCAAAGTCAGTTTCCGTATCGTGAAGTCGGCTTCGGCCACCGAAGCGCTAAAGCTGATACAGGTGGATGTGCTGAGCGGAACCAACCGTCTGCGGACAGGCATCGGGACGATGAACCTGAAAAGCGGATTGCTGAACAGTCTGTCGGATATTTCGACACTGACACTGGCGCAGACGAGTGGCGTGGAGTTGAAGCTGAAAGAAAACCAGAAAGGACCGAACGTGACCTGCCTCGTGGCGCCGATGGCGAAAGAAGAAACGGTGCTCTCGTTCCGGCTCAAGGTATGTGTGGACGGAGAAGCTGCCGCGAAAGCGCATGCGTTTGAAACCCAATCGGTGACAGCGCAGTGGGAGGCGGGAAAGCATTATGTCTATCTGATTACGGTGGACAAAATGGGAGGTAAGCTGAGCTCGGTACAGATAGAGGACTGGAAAAACGATGCGAACCAGAACACGAGTATCGGGATTTAGTGGAAAACGATCCACTCCGTGTTACTCTGTGTACTCTGTGGTGAACTAAAACAAGAAACGATGAATAAAAGACTGAAACTTTGGATAGGGTGTTGCCTTTGCATGCTGGGAGCGCCGGGACTGACAGGATGTTCGGAACAGGTTCCCGGGGAACCCGGCACGGAGGAGGGAGATCCGGTATCGCTCCGCTTCTCTCTTTACCGGGCGAAGGCGGACGAGGCTTCGACCCGTGCCGACGCGGCAACGGATATGGCGGATGGAAAGACTTTCTGTATCTATGCTTTCCCCGCAGGTGCGTCTACCACGACGACGGAACCGCTGGATCATAAAGTATATACGGTAAAGGGTGGAGTGGCTACGGGCGAACTCTATCTGTATCGCGGAACGTACGACCTTTACCTGGTATCGTACAACTCTTCGACGGAAGTGCCCGAACTGAAAACGGACGGCACGATTCAGGTGTCGAACGGAAAAGACTTTATGTACACCAGCCTGAAAGGGATCGTGGTGCAACCCAACCAAACGGGAGAAAACATGATGGACGTAGTGCTGCCGGCTCCCTTTAAACGCTTGGGAGCACAGATCAAAGTGAGTGTGAAGGCAGGTGACTTTCAGCCGGTTACTCCTACCAGTCTGGTGGTGAACTCCTTCGAGATGGGAGGACTCCGGGCGTCGTTACCTTACACGTTGGGGGGTATTACCTGGGGGGCGGTGGCGAATGAAACGTTTGCCACTACTCAGTCCTTCACCGGATTCACGAATAATACAGCATCCCATGATATAAAGACTTCACGAGAAAGTACACCGGTTGTGGTGCTTCCGGTAGACGGTTCGGCTATGATTTCTTTTAAAGTGAACCTGACGGTAGGCTATAATGATAACGGTGTAAGTAGAAAAACGACCAATACTTATCCGGCGGAGATCCAGAAGGTGTTGCTGCCGGGTATGACCTATATGTTCGCCTTTACACTGACTTTCTACGGCATACTCGACCCCGCCGACTTGACGTTGGCGATAGGCGAATATGAATCGACCGTAACGCTCGATTCGGATGAAATGGGAAAATAACCGGCATATTCATATACAATTATCATATTTAGAATCAGATCAAAACAGAATGGCAAAAAGACAATACATACGACGATGGACGGGCAAATGGGCACTCGGTTGCCTGCTGGCGGTTTCCGGCCTATGGACGGTTTCCGGCTTGCTGGCGGGATGCAGCGAGGAATCCGTAGAGACTTCCGAGGAGTTTCGATTAGTTCTGAAACTGCCTCCGGCGCTGACGGTGGATACCCGCGGAACGATTAACCAGATCCCTGTTAACCGGATCTGGGTGCTGCAATACGTCACCGAGAGCGGAACGTCAACGCTGAAGAACAAAGCTTTTTTTACGGTTCCGGATGATCAGGCTGGGAAGAATCCTCCTCCGACGATTGAGATTACAACCGGCGAAACTACTTTCACCCAAACGAAGAGTCGCTTCTATGTCATTGCCAATGCGGAAGAGTCGTTCTTGAAAGACTTCACCGGAACCGAAGCGGAACTGAAGGCGAAAACGGTGGCCTTTTCCGGTTATACCAACCAGCCGTCCCTGTTGACATCGGGGCCGCTGGAATATACGCCCGATCTTAATAAACAGGGTGTAATACCGCTGGTGGTTCCCTTGCGGCGGGCTTACGCCACGATTTCCTTGTCTTGGAATAAAAAGGGAGATCTGGCAGCCAAAGATAATCCGAGTAGTCTTGTCGTCAAGTCCGTCTCCCTCTACAATGTACCCGCGAATATGGCGCTCTATACGCGGGGAGGCGGAAGTATTAAAGATAAGTATCCTGCGGATAAGGATGGTTCTACGGCTATAACATCCATAGACGGAACCCAGATCACTACTGATTTGAGTCCGTCTTCTCCTTGCAAATTCTATATGCCGGAAAACTTACGGGGAATGGGGACAGCCGCCTCGTTTATGGAAAAGAGTATTCCGGCTAAAGGGCCGGACGGAAAATTGGACTATTGTACGTACATCAAGCTGTCGGGTGAATATAAGTATGCAGGAGCATCGGCGCCTATCGGCGTGAACTATCTCCTGCATTTGGGCGGCAACCTGATGACTGACTACAACATCCGCAGAGATTACCTTTATAACCTCACCGTCAATATCAGTGGCGCCAACAGCGCTGATGTGCGTGTGACGATCACGGACGGTAACGTAGTGATGTTCGATGCTGTGGAGGTGCTTCCGGTGAACAATGTAGTTTTCAAATAAAAGACAGAAATGAACTTGATTCACCACAGATTACACCGATTTTCACAGATCAACACCGAATCTTTGATTCGATTGAACTTGATTATCAGTGAAATATAAATAGTTAATCGGAATATAAATAATTAATCAGTGAAAATCCGTGTAATCTGTGGTGAACTTAAAACAAACATACCAATATGAAACATACTTCTAAAAATCTGTGGAAGCTACCGGTGCTTGTCTGCCTATTGGGCATGGCGGCTTGTGAAGAGCGGGCGGATGTCGTGCCGGTCGATGCGGACACAAAGCCCGTGGAGGTATCCCTGTGTTTCGGCTTTGCCGATGAAGAGGACGGGTATAACCTTCCTTCCTCTGCCGACACACGGGGGAGTGATTCCGGGCAGGACGGTGCGTTCACTGCCCGGCCGGTGCCTGCCGTGCGGACCCGTGCAACGGAACCGAGTCATCCGGATGCGCTGTACCAGTTCTATTTGATGCAATATAAGGCTGACGGGACGCTGATGGGCAGTGTGCAATCCAAAGAGCAGATCACTGCGGGAAAGGATTTCTCTACCCTGGTGACATTGACACCGGCCACGAACTGCCAGTTGGTGGTGATTGTCTGCGGGAAAGGAAATACGACCCCGAGTATCGGCGGCAGCCTCGCCAATGTGCAACAACAGGTGATGGACGCCGATCTTTTCAAAAAGACGATTCCCGCCGAAGGTTTTACGCAGGATGATATCAACAAGATGCCTTATATGCTCCATCTGCCGTGCGTGAACGTGACGAGCGATGGTAAACTTCAAAGTCCGGACGGGAGCTATGACGCCCGTCTGCTGCTCAGGCGGCTGGCAACACGGCTGACGGTGAACTGGGAAATAGATGCTGCGCTGAAAAACGCGGGCTATGCCCTGAAAGAGGTGAAGCTTTGCCAGGTTCCCGCAGCCTTCCGGTTGCTTGCATCACCGGTGGAGACGCAGTGGGGTATGACCTATCCGTCCGAAGTAGTTGAGTTTATCGATTACTATCGGCTGACGAATGCCTCAGAGTTGGCGGCGGGAAAGAAGACCGTGTGGATACCTGCCAACGTGCGCGGCACTTCGGCGAAGGCCACTTCACCTTATTACCGTACAAAAGAGAATGCCCCCACCGCCGCATCGTATGTAGAACTGGTGGTGGACAATGCCGTCAAGAAAGAACGGCTCTATTATCGTGCTTACTTGGGCGGACAGGAATCAACGGACTTCAACCTCTATGAAAACAAGGATTACACGTGGAAACTTTCCGTCAAATCGACGGCTTACCAGACGGATAAACGCATTCAACTGCTGGACCAAAGTCCGGTGCAAAGCACCAATCTGGTGGAGACATCCAACTGCTTCATGATGAAACCCGGTACGAATATCTGTTTTAATCCGTATAAGCATGAAGCGAAGATGAATGGTTACAATGTTCCGCTGAGTGGTTGGAATACACATCTGACGGATGGTTCGACGCTGGCCGATAACAAAAAAATAACGGATGTTAAGTTGGTCTGGCAGACGAAAGACGATGCTACATCGGGCGATTTGGTGATGGGGTATGCCATCAGTGGAGATGACCATTCGAATCTGGCGCGTATCACTGACGGAGGTGATTTGCAAAAAGCCCGTATCCACGTCAAAGTGCCGGTGAGCAAAGGAGGAAATGCCTTGATTGCCGCCTATTCCGGCAGTAAAATAGTATGGAGCTGGCATCTCTGGATAACCGATTATGTACCGCAGGGGATTACTTCCTCTGTCACTTATGCCCAGGCACAACAGTTGACACAGAACGGAAGCGTGCATCAATATGCCACTGCGGCTTTCAAAAGCAGTGGAATGCATGTCGGGAAGGTGATTATGGACCGAAACCTGTGCGCGACTGCCGGAGGATTTCCCGGTGAGAATGCTTCATTGCTGGAATTTGCAAGGCGGATAGGCTATTTGTACTATTGGGGACGCAAGGATCCGTTCTTGGGGTCGACAGACGGAACGGCGAATGAACTCAATGTTATTTATGATGGAGAAGGACGAGGGGTACAACTGGGAAAGGTCGCTTACTCCAATATTACATTAGTAAATGGCAATACGCTGCAATATGTCATTGAACATCCCGACCATATTATAACAGGTTCGAGCAGCGATCAGAACCAAAGCAAATGCTCTTGGTATAGTTTGAATGAAACTACTGCGGACTATCAGTATTTGTATAATAACTCTAAAACTCTTTATGACCCTTGTCCGGCAGGATGGAAGATTCCCCATCAAACAGTGTATAATGGCTGGGGCAAGAGCCAGGCATATTGGTTTAATGTGAATGGAACGTTTGTGGAAAATGGTAGTACACACGATCGGGGTGGACGTCTGTATAATGTATCCGGTGGGAATGGTGTGCCCTCTCCTCGTACAGAAGATAATACAGCCTGGTTTCCGGTTACGGCATACCGATCCTTTAGCGATGGAAAATTGATATTTAATGGAAGTGCAGCCGGATACGAAGGAACGAATACGATAGCAAAGAATGGCAATAATTACCGGATATATTATACAAAAATAGCAGCAGGAGAATTGAGTACTCCGAATAATGCTTGGGGAATGATCGGTGAGCCTTATCCGTTTCGATGTGTACAAGAATAATAATGATATGAAACAGATTTGGAAGAATAAATGGTTAATGCTCTTGGGAGGCATGACGCTTCTTGGAGGGTTGAGTGGATGTGAAGATCGTCCGGAGGGTACTGTTCCTTTTCCTGAAGGTGAAGAGGTGACGGTATCGCTGGTCTTCGGCTTTGCCGAAGATTCAAATAATGAAGCGCCTCAACGGCTCGCCTCAACGGCTCGCCTCAACGGCTCGCCTCAACGGCTCGCCGTTAAAAACAGGTGCTGCCGCTTTTGATGTAACTCAGGCAGTGGACGCAGTTACCCGTAGCGTCCCGGCCGTTCCCGATAAGCTGTATAATCTGGAGATACTTCAATACGATAGAAACGGGAATTATAAGGCTGGTAACAGTTATGGCACTGTAGAACTCGGCACCCACCTGGATGTGACGCTGAATGTGATGAATGACTGTCAATTGCTGGTGGTGGCACGTGGAAACAAGGATGCGGTAAAAACTTTAGTTGGTAAGAATCTGGAAGATACAGAAAGTACAAAGGGGGTAAAGAGTATGGATATAGATGCTTCGATAATCAATCAGATCGATCCTTCGACAGCAAACGCTATCAACGCCATGCCTTATGTGCTCCATCTGGAACATGTAAACGTGGTGACGGGAACTGACGGTAAGGCTGTCATTCAGAGTCCGGAGGGCAGTTATGATACCCGCCTGTTGCTGAAACGCCTGGCTGCACGACTGACGGTGAACTGGAACTACACCGTGAGCGGTTATGAACTGAAACAAGTCCTGTTGCAGAGCGTCCCGTTGAACTATACGCTGGTTCCCACAGCAGACTCGAATGGCACTTATCCCTCTATTCTGGACCAGTTTCATACAGTAGAGATCGATATGAGTAAAGGCAATTCTTATTCTTGCTGGATCCCGGCCAATGTACGCGGCGAATCTCCTGCGGCAAACTCCGATCTGCAGCGCACGAAAGCGAATGCGCCGAAGGGAAGCTCTTTTCTGAACTTTGTAGCCGTGAATACCACGGATTTCAAAAAGAAACTGGATTATCGTGTGTACATCGGCGGGAAAACGTCCTCGGATTTCAGCCTGAACAATAATACGGAGTACAGCTATGCGGTGAGTTTTAGCCATACGGGTATCCCGACGAATGACAAACGTGTGACCTACATCGATCCCGTGCCCGCTTCGGAGAACAATGACAATCCGGTTCCGACAGCCAATTGCTTTATGGTGGCTCCCGGTGGAGGTTTCTGCTTCGACCCGTTGGCTTATCAGAGTGACGGAACAGAGAAAACGAATGAAACCTTGAAGGGCTGGTGCCAACAGCAAGGGGGAGGCATCGTTAAGGTGAAACTTCTCTGGCAGACGAAAGAGGACGGGGACATCGGCGAGCCGGTGATGGGTATCGTCAACTCTGCTGAGGACCATACGAACATTGTAGACATCAAGCGTACGGACGGAACGGCAGTGGGACAGAATCCCGTTACCGATAAGGGGCAATGCCGCATTTATTGCCGGGTGGCTCCGGGCACGACGGGCGGAAGCGGTGTGATTGCGGCTTATGATAGTAGTGATAAAATACTGTGGAGCTGGCATGTGTGGGTGACGGACTATCATCCGGACGCTACGGGTAATGTGGATGTGCAGGAACCGTTGACTAAAAGAAAACTGAAGTTTACGTATGGCAACCATCCGGATCAACGGCCGATGATGGACCGTAATCTGGGGGCTATGGCAGGATATACAGGAGTTCCTCCTTCGGATGTAGAGAAGTTTAAAACACATGGTTTTCATTATCAGTGGGGGAGAAAAGACCCGTATCCGAGCAGTTATTCGAACAAACCTATAACAGAGGTTACGCTTCCTTCTCCGATAGAGGAACCGATAGTGGGAATTATGAGTTTATATAGGCCGGATGGAGTGAAGTTTTTACCTTTCGATCCGGGAGTAGACGCTACGGCAACTTATCGTACAGCTTATCAGAATCCGTTGAACATATATAAGCAGAAGGATGTGCATAAATGGATAACTGATCGGGACAATGCATATATAAATGCCTGGAACAGTCCCAAAACGGTTCATGATCCGTGTCCTGCAGGATGGCGTGTAGCACAGATAGAAAATTATCTTTCATTGTTTAGTAATGCGGATCAGGCAGTGAAAGGGGAAGGACAGGGTGCAAATGTGCAAAATTCAAACACTCTGGGTAAAGATGGAGGAATGGTGCTTGCATATGATAAAAATAAACAAAAGACAACATATGTTAGATTCACGGGGTATTACTACTTGAATACTCAATTTTACTACATTGGAACCGCGGCTTTAATCTGGTGTGGAAACAAATTGGCTAATTCTGACAAAGGAGAGAGTGTGAGTTATTTCAGAATAACAAGTACTGCATCAACAAAAGCTGATATTGTTCTGTCCGGTCATGAACGCGAAGCGATTCCTTTGCGTTGCATACAGGAAAAGGACTGACAGAAGAATCAATTCCGATCTTTGACATACTGGAATAACGGAAAACAATTTCGATCTTTGTGCATAATAGCGATGATCTAAAAATAAAGTGGATATGAATGTAGATTCTATGATCTCTCGTAAACTTCCGATTGGAATACAAAATTTTGAGAAACTCCATACAGAGGGTTACTTCAGTAATTTGAACCAGTTGCAGGACATCAGCCTTCATCCGGCTTATACTACCCTGTGCGGCATGACCCGTGCTGAGATAGAAGCCGTCTTCGCTCCTGAACTGCAGTCCCTTGCCTGTGCGAACGGACTGACGTACGAGGAAACGATGGAAAAGCTTACCCGCCGATATGACGGTTATCACTTCAACTATCGCAACTGGGAGGGGATGTTCAATCCTTTCAGTGTGCTGAATATGCTCTCGACGGGTCGAAAACGGTACACGATCCTTGTCCGGCAGGCTGGCGTATACCCGCAGAAGCAGATCTAAAGGTGCTGGCCGGTTATAATAGCAGTATTCCAGCCACTGCGCTGTCAGATGGAGGAATGTTGCTGAAGTATGACGCAACGGAGAACCGCACTTATTTGAGGTTCACCGGATATCCGATAATATAATCGCGGTTGCTGGATAACAGGATTATGATGCGCACACCACTCGTTGTGTACAGGAATAGAAACGGGGACTGATTATCACACAGTAACACAGAGTCGATCTTGTAGGGTCCACTCTGTGCTACTCTGTGATGAAAGCATTAAAACAAATTGTCTTTTGAGCAAAATTCATCTTCAGTTGTTATTTACAGATATAAGATAATCCATACATAAAATTAATATCATGGAGAAGAATATTTTCAAACTGGACAATGAACAACTGAAAGGAATCGCGCACGCATTCCGGGAGAAAGTGGAAGAGGGATTAAATAAGAATAATGCTGAAATACAATGTATTCCTACCTTTATTTTACCTAAGGCGACCGATATTAAAGGCAAGGCTTTGGTTCTGGACCTGGGAGGTACCAACTATAGAGTGGCAATTGTCGATTTCTCAACCGAAAAGCCAATCATCTATCCCAATAATGGTTGGAAGAAGGATATGTCGATTATGAAGTCACCTGGTTATACCCGTGAAGAGTTGTTCAAAGAGTTGGCCGACCTGATTGTTGAAATAAAGCGGGAAGAGGAAATGCCTATCGGTTATTGTTTTTCTTATCCGACCGAATCGATACCGGGAGGCGATGCAAGATTGCTTCGTTGGACCAAGGGGGTAGACATTCGGGAAATGGTGGGACAGTTTGTTGGGAAACCCTTACTCGACTACCTGAATGAAAAAAATAAAATCAGATTTACAGGAGTTAAAGTGCTGAATGACACGATTGCCAGTTTATTTGCCGGGCTTACCGACAAAAGCTATGATGCTTATATTGGCCTGATTGTAGGGACAGGTACAAATATGGCAACTTTTATTCCGTCTGACAAGATAACGAAGTTGGACCCGGAATGTCACGTACAAGGCTTGATTCCGGTCAATCTGGAATCGGGAAACTTTTATCCTCCCTTCCTGACTGCGGTGGACGATACTGTTGACGCAACTTCTGACAGTTTGGGTAAACAGCGTTTTGAGAAAGCGGTATCCGGCATGTATCTGGGAGATATCCTGAAAGCAGCTTTCCCTTTGGAAGAATTTGAAGAGAAATTTGATGCAAGGAAACTGACTGCTATTATGAATTATCCTGATATACACAAAGATATCTATGTTCAGGTAGCCCATTGGATCTATAACAGATCGGCCCAGCTCGTCGCTGCCTCTCTTGCCGGATTAATCGCATTGCTGAAATCGTATAATCGAGATATCCATCGGGTTTGTCTGATTGCCGAGGGCAGTCTTTTCTGGAGTGAAAGTCGGAAAGATAAAAACTATAATATCCTTGTAATGGAGAAATTGCAGGAACTTCTTCGTGAGCTTGAACTGGAAGATGTCGAAGTTCATATTAATAGTATGGATAATGCCAATCTGATAGGAACGGGGATTGCGGCATTATCCTGATTGTAGACAGTTTGTATTTGTCCTGATGAAATATTCATCGGGGCAAATACAAACAGTAAACCTCGCCCGTCGAGGTTAGTCTGACCGGGATGGACTTATTTTGCGTAGAGTGGATGCGCCCGGATCGGGCTTCTACATTGCAAAGAAAAATTGAGATGACGATGTTACCGGCCGGTAAATTAGCGATTATCTAATTTGAGACAGCTTTTTCGGGGCGAGGTGTTTTTTTATTTCTGTTTAGAAATGCTCCATTGACCGTTCTTGCAACTGACGCTGATCGTATCGTTTTTCCATTGGTTGTCCGCACGTTCGAGCAGGATACTTCCTTCAGACTCGGGTGTGTAGAGTTCTGCTTGCACAGAGTCGGCAGCAAATACGATGTAAGTGGCGTAAGTAGCGTTGTCTTTTTGGGTTTCGCTGATTTTCAGTCCTGCTTCGAAGGGACGAATACAATCTTTCTTCACTTCACTCCATACGTATCCGGCAGAGCCGACGCAACCGTGTTCGTCTTTATCACTTCCCGGTATAACTGCTTCTTCAGTCTTTGCTTCGCTTGCGGTGTTCTGTTCGGCTTTATTGGATTTGCATGCCGAAAATGCTATTGCCGTGCAAAGCATGGCCGTCCATAAATAAGTTTTCTTCATAATAAAAGTTTTTTCCTTTCTATTAAACTTCATGTTTTGATAATTATATTCTATAAATGCAATAAACCTTGTATTACTGCTTGGATTACATTGCTTTTTTATTGTATTCGGTTTAAATTTTATTGAATGGGAAGGATCATAATAGAAATTGAAAAATAGAGATTGCTAACATTCAGTGGATTAACCTCAAAACAGGGTATGCTCTTGGTTGTTTGTCAGTCTAAGTTAAATCGGTCATAAAAGATCGATTTAACTTAGACAGGAACTTACTGTATGATTTTTCCTTCTTCGGTAATCAGAAGGATGGTTAGTTCTCCATTGGGGAGCAGCACATCGCAGTGGCGGTGGCATTGTTCGATCAACAGGGAACAGAAAGCCTGCAGTTCGGTTTCAGGAAGGATGTTCCAAAGTTCACGTGCCAGAATGATATGGTCGATTGCCTCTATGCTGGAGGGGGTACATCCACACCGTCGGGCAATTTCTTTGAGGAACTCCTTGTTCATGGTGACTTTCTTGCTGTGTGTGTCGAGGTGCCCTTCCGCCAGTTTCACAGCTTTACCCATCATTACTCCCAAGGTCAGCCGCGAGATGCCGAGTTCGGCTGCAATTCCGATCGTTTCGCCTATGAAATTACCATAGTGCACAAAAGCCTGCGGCGGAAGTTCCGGATAGAGATTGCGAATATATTTTTCGCTTTTGGCTCCCGAATTGATGACAATGCGGCAAGCACCTGTAGCACGTGCCACTTCCATCTCCTTACGAATGGAACGGACGAAAGCTTCGGAAGAAAAGGGTTTCACAATACCGCTGGTACCGATGATGGAGATTCCGCCTACGACACCCAGCCGGGGGTTGAAAGTACGTGCGGCGACTTCTTCACCTCCGGGAACTGAGATGGTGACATGGATGGGAGCGTTTGGCAGGTATCGATAGTAGTACCGGATGCAATTCCTCAGATTGTCGATAATCATTTGCCTGGGAGTGGCGTTAATGGCCGGACCACCTACTTCGAGCCCGAGTCCCGGCAGGGTAACTGTTCCTACACCCGGGCCACCATGGAAGACGAACTCCCATGTTTCCGGAGTTTGTACAGGTGCGTTATTAGCCTGTTTCGCTTCTGCGAGGTTCAGGGTTAAAGTGGTTACAATCGGCAGCCCACTGGTTACATCGGGGTCGTCTCCTCCATCTTTGATGACGGTAGCGCTGACTTCAATTTTCTCGTCGGAGAATGTTCCGGATACGGATTGGCAAGGAATTTCAATCGTTTCGCCACTGGGAAGGACGGTATGGATATTCCGGTTAAAATCCTCGAGTATGGGATTTTTCAGTTTTCGAAAAGCAGCTATGGCAGCGGCTGCGGCACAACTCCCGGTAGTGAGTCCGCTACGCAATGGGAAGTAATCGGGTAGCATTTTCTCAAGGGTACGGCGGAGACTGTTTACTCCGTCTACTGTTATATCGTAATATTCTAATTCGGGATGGAGAAGGATGTAAGGAGTTGCCCCATATTCCAGGATCATGTCTTTCTTTTCGGTGAATCCTCCGGACTTCCCACTCTCTTTCAGGACGACTGCCTGGGGAGACAGTTCTTGCAGGAGTTGGGGCAGATTCTCCGTTTCGGGATGATAGTACACCAGATGATCTTCCGGGAATCCGGCTTGACGGGCTATTTCACGGGAGCTGTCACGGTCGAGAATACGGAAGTAACATTCATACTTCTTCTTGGTCCATAAAGATTTGAATCGGGCGATGGACTGGACGCCTGTCAGGAAAAGAAATCTGTGACCCTCTTTTTCTTTCTTCAACTCGCGCAACAGATCCCGATTGTCATATTCAAATTTAAAAGGCAAATCATCAGGGTCGCAGTTGTCTTCGAAAATCGGGTTGAGGTAAGAGCGGTCGTAAATGCGTTCGTATCGAATGCAGGGAATGCCGAGATCATGCGCAACATCGGTTACTGTATCATGCAGCTTTTCTGCAAAGGGGTGGGCGGCATCTATCAAAAGGCGAATGTCGTTTTGGCGACAGAAAGCTTTCAGGGTTCTCCGGGTCATGGCGCCGCTCAGGCGTATGCCATGATGCAGGTAGATATCCTGTTCGTCACCTTTGGTTGAGTAATAATAAGGTTTCCCGGCTTCTTCGATTACATTGACGGCAGCCCGTCCTTCAGTGGTTCCTCCAAATATAAGTATCATGATTATTTACGGAATAAGTGTTTAAATTGGTGAGAATATAGTCGTGACAGTCCTTCCCGATTATCGATGGCATCGCCTACGACAATCATGGTAGTCAGAGTCAGATGGTTTTCGTTTACGATCTTAGCTAAATCCTGTAATTGTCCGCGAAAGATGCGTTCGTCTTTCCAGGTCAGATGATAACAGGCAGCTACAGGTGTAGTGGGCGGATAGTGCTCGAGGAGCTCTCGCTGAACCTGATCGACTACGCCTGCGCTGAGGAAGATGCACATGGTGCTTTGCGAACGTGCCAGCAGGCTGAGTTTCTCTTTCTCGGGCATCGGTGTACGACCTTCACCGCGAGTGAGGATGATGGTCTGTACCCTCTCCGGAATGGTGAATTGGGATTGGAGAGCAGCGGCGGCAGCCTGAAATGAAGAGATCCCCGGAGTGATGTGGTAATGCATACCATATTGGTCGAAGAAATTCATTTGCTCCTGGATGGCACCATAGATACAAGGGTCGCCTGTATGCAGACGGACTACCAACTGTCCACGGTCATAAAACTCTTTCATCAAGGCAAATTGCTCTTCGAGAGTCATGGAAGCCGAACTGCGTATGGTAGCACCGGCTTTGGCACATTCTGTCAGTTCGCGGGGGACGAGACTGCCGGCATAAAGTATCAGGTCGGCTTCTTCGAGAAAGCGACGTCCGCGTACGGAGATCAGCTCCGGATCGCCGGGACCGGCTCCGACAATTTCGATGTGCCCCTGACGTACGGAGGCGGCGTCCATGGCGATGGCTACAGTAAAGTTAGCGCCTTTTTGTTTGGGCAGGAGTAAGGGACCGCCTCCGGAAGAGAGTAGGGCAGAGGCTTCGGATACACTGGGAGTACCCATGTGCTTGTTGACCACTTCACTTGGAGTGGGCACCTCTATTTTGCTGAGTTGACTGGCGGTGTAAAGCCGGGTCTGATAAGCCTCTGCAAGTAGTTTGAGCACCGGTTCGTCTTTTTTTTCTTCAATGGAAGATACGGTACGTATGGCAAGAGGGATCATGTTGGCTTGCACCACAACATTCATCAGATGGGTAATGACGGTATCCACCGGATGGGCATCGCGGGCCAGTCCGACTCCCATATGCAATACCGGTGGGACGTAGTAGAGTGCCGGAGTGTCAGAGGTGTTGTAAATGAATGGAGTGACAAGCAGGAGCAAGTCATATTTCCGGAGATCCATATCCTCAAATTTGTAGAATACATCGACGTGAGGAGGCAAGGTATGTTCCAACTGTGTTGTGCCTTCGTCGCGAATGTCGAGTAATAGAGCTGTTGGTTTGCAATCTACAAAGAGTGTGATCAGATGATTCATATCCGATGATTCGGCCGGGACTGTTTGCCAACCGTATTTTTTGCCAAGAGTATCGAGGGCCCAAAGACCGGTACGGTCACTCCGGGTGGTAATCACAGGTTCGGCTCCCAGAATGCTTGCCACATACCGGGTCAGTCCGTTGGCTCCACCAATATGTCCGGACAGGACAGAGACAGCATAACGTCCTGTGCTGTCTACACAGACAACGGCGGGATCTTTATGCTTGTCTTCAATATGGGGAGCAATGGCACGGATACAAATTCCCATAGCTCCGATGAAGATAATAGCATCGAATTTATGGAATATCTCAGGAACGGCCTCCTGAAGATTGGAAATAGAGTGGCAATCTGTGTCTGTGCCGGTAGAAAAGATCTCTGATTCGGGAAGTTCCTGTTCCAGTGTCTTGGCCAGTGCTATGCCGGCTTCTGATATGACAATAATGGCTGTTTTCATATATTTTTATAGATAAGGAGAGTCCGGAGCTGAAGCCACCAGGATCTCTATTGGATTATATTCATTTATTGCGACTCTTGTTCCGCCGAGAAAACAAAGTCCGGATTCGTTGGCGGCTTCGATGAAATGCGTTTTACTTTCTTCGGATACGGAGTTGAAAACGATGCGTGCTCCGGGAAGAAGCTTATGCCGGACCCGGGATATGATTTCTTTCAGCCGTCCGCCATGTCCGCCGATAAAAACTGCATCGGGACAGGGATAAATGGCGGTATCTGTTTCAAGAAAGTCACCGATGACGGTGGTAATGCCCGGAGTACCGAAACGCCGGCTGTTGATTTCCATCAGTCGCTTGCCTTCGGGGCGGATCTCAAAAGATGTGACATGCAGATGGGGAAATTGTAATCGGGCTTCGATAGAGACGGAGCCGGTGCAGAAGCCGATATCCCAGAAAGAAGTCCGTCGGTTTAGTTCCAAGGCACTCAAGGTGAGCAGGCGGATAGGGGCTTTGGTGATCATCCGGGCACGTCCGTCAAGCAGTTCGAATGCTTCGTCGGGGATGCCGAAGAAACGAGGGGAGAGTATTCCTCCGTTTACAGATTGCAGTCCGTCACCTGTAGTTAAAATCAGGCAATTGGGATATTCAAATGTTTCTGCGGCTGCCTCTTCAAGCGTCATCCGGCGAATCAGTTCTTTTGTCGGATGTCCCAGATGTTCACCTATGTACATGGTATAATCGTTGTAACCATAGTCCAGCATCCGGCTTGCAATGGTAGCAGGCGTATGTTCGCGATCGGTGAGGATTCCCATCTTGGGAGTACGTTCTATCAATGCACGATCAAATCCATGCCATGGACGTCCGGTAAGGGAGATGGTGCGCATATCATCGTAGGGCATCACTAATCGGTGTGCCAGCGTTTGCAAAGAGTTAAAAGAGGGATAGAGCCGAATCTCCGCATCGGGCAGACGTCGGCGGATCGTGTTGGCAAAGCCGAAAAAGATAGGGTCACCCGAAGCAAAGACAATGATATGGGGATGTCCTGCATAACGGGCGAATACCTGGTCGAGAGGAACGGTGATGTCGATCCACTTTGCTCCGGCAGGGAGCAGTGGGGCAACAATGTCGTGATGGCGCGCTCCTCCTGAAAAGACACATCCTTGGTCTATCAATGCCTTGACGGAAGGTGAGAGGTAAGGCGAAGGACTGTCGTCGAGACCTATAACGGTGAAAAGGTTATGGGGTGTACCCTCTTCCGCTCTCTTCCCGACAGGGAGAGAAGAAAGAGTAGGTCGGGTTGTTTCTGAGGTCT
>OHTB01000714.1_pt1 | contig 17793 bp, 16 predicted proteins | sample 1578771 | NCBI WGS metagenome assembly OHTB01 (sample SAMEA3879516, study PRJEB24766) | human gut metagenome | biome: human-associated habitat; feature: feces | place: USA | collected 1985/1987 | reverse complement strand
TAAATGTAAAAATAAAACAAATATTTTCCATATAAAATAAATAATAAGGGAAACTTTGACCACTGACGGGTCTATAAGAATTTTTGAAAGAAGAAAAATTACTTCTAATACCACCATACCATAGGGATTCCTTATTGGCAAGTCTGAAAAATGTTACAAAAAGGCTACAAAAAATCCAGAAAAATCTTACAGAACGCTTCTAAAGTTTTACTTTCCCGGCATTTTGGGGTAAGATAAGCAGTATAGGTTCCTAAGGACACAGAAAGAGAGGGTTACTATAATTATGAGATTTCAGGACATGCCTTACGAGAGAATAGATTTTGCCAAAGTACAGGAAGAGATGGGAGAGCTGATCCGGGAGCTGGATGCGGCGAAGAGCGGTGAAGAACAGTTCGAGGTGCATAAAAAATATTACGCGATGACCGATCGTGTCATGACGCTGATGACCATTGCGAACATCCGCTTTGACATTGATACTTCCGACAAGTTTTATGAGGAAGAGCATAAATACTACGATGAGCAGGGACCGGTATTCAGCAATCTGGTGCTGGCTTATCAGAAGAAATTATATGAATCCCCCTACAGAGCTTATCTGGAGGAGAAGATCGGTCCGGTAGCATTCAAGAATATGGAGCTGGCACAGAAGTCTATGAGCGAGGCGCTGATCCCGCTGATGCAGGAAGAGAACTCCCTGACTATGGAATATGATAAACTGATTGCCAGTGCCAAGATCGACTTTGACGGCAAGGAACTGAACCTGTCCCTGTTGCGGCCCTATCTGGTGAATTGCGACCGCAATGTCCGCAGACAGGCATGGGAGAAGATGAGTGACTTTTTCCGGAAAAATGAGGAGCAGCTGGATACCATTTACGACAAACTGGTGAAGAACCGTACCGCACAGGCCAGAGCCATGGGTTACGAGAATTATCTGGAACTGGGCTATTACCGTATGAATCGTAACTGCTATGGTAAGGACGAGGTAGAGGCTTTCCGTCAGCAGATCAAAGAGTATTTTGTACCCTTCGCGGAAAAACTGCATGACCGCAGAAGACAACGTCTGGGTTTGGAGAAGCTCAGCTATATCGACGAGCAGGTATATTTCAAGGACGGCAACCCGGCGCCCACCGGCACCCCGGAAGAGATCATGGCAGCAGGCCAGAAGATGTACCGTGAGCTGTCCCCGGAGACTGCGGAATTTTTTGATTTCATGATGGAGAACCAACTGTTTGACGTATTGGGCCGCAAGACCAAGAAAGCGGGCGGTTACATGACCTATCTGCCCCTCTACCATGCACCTTTTATCTTCGCCAACTTTAACGGTACCAGCGGTGATGTGGACGTCATCACGCATGAGTGTGGTCATGCGTTTCAGGGGTATCTCGCTGCACAGGATCCTATCAGAGAGCATGCGGATATCGGCATGGAGACTGCAGAGATCCATTCCATGTCCATGGAATTTTTCACGGAAAAGTGGATGAACCTGTTCTTCGGCAACAGAGCGCAGGATTACGTGGAAATGCATCTGGAGGATGCGGCTGCGTTTATTCCTTACGGCTGTATGGTGGATGAGTTCCAGCATATCGTCTATGAGCACCCGGAGCTGACCCCGGCCGAGAGAAAGCAGGCATGGAGCCGTCTGGAGCGGGAGTACAAGCCCCACCTGGATTACGAGGGAGATCCTTTCTTCGGACAGGGAGGCTTCTGGCAGAAGCAGCTGCACATTTACGACTACCCTCTGTATTATATCGATTATTGTCTGGCACAGACCTGCGCACTACAGTACAAGGTGAAGATGGATGCCGATTTTACAGAGGCGTGGAAGAGCTATCTGAAGCTGTGCAGGCTGTCCGCCAGTGATTTTTACACTAATATGATCAAAGAAGTCGGACTGGACAGTCCTTTTGAGCCCGGATGTGTGAAAAATATCGTGGAAAAACTTGAAAAATATGTGAAATAGCTTTCTTTTTCCGCAGAAATACGGTAAAATAAGGAGTCATTGGGACTTAAGACACCAGGAAGGAGACATGTAAGCAATGTCTAAGAATGAAAAAGTTACAGAAAATAAAGAACAAACAGAACAGAAGGTCATGACCAAATATGACCGTAAGGTACAGAAGCGTAAAGAGGAGAAGGAAAAGGAGAAAAAGGAAGAGCGCATCAGCACGGCCATCGGCATCGTAGTGCTTGTGGCTCTGGTATGTCTGGTAGCATCTTTCCCCATCCGTACCTATCTGGCAACTCATGAGACCTATGTGGTGGTCAATGGAGAAGCTGTAAACAAGGTAGAGTTCGATTACCAATACAACCTGACCAAGAACAATTATATCACCCAGTACGGCAGCTATCTGACATACTTCGGACTGGATACCAGCAAGGATCTGTCCACCCAGATGTATTCCGATACTCTGACCTGGCAGGACTATTTTGAGCAGAATGCTGTAGAGAGCCTGAAGCAGAATAAGGCGCTGATGGCAGAAGCCAAAGCAGCCGGCTTCACCTACGATACCACGGATGAGTACAACACTTTCAAGGAGATCATCAAAACCTCCGCTGCATCCGCAGGCATCTCCGAGAAGGAATATGTACGTTCCATCTACGGAAGCTATGCAACCATGGGCCGTATCGAAGAATATGTGAAGAACGACATGGTAATGAACGCTTATTATCAGAAGCTGCAGGAGGACAATGCTCCCAGTGATGATGAGATCCAGAGCTATTATGAGGAAAATAAGGCAACCTACGATTCCGTAGACTACCGCCTGACTACGATCGAAGCTGATCTGCCCACCGAGCCTACCGAACTGGCAGATCCCGTAGAGGAGACTGCTGCCGATACCACAGGTACCACCGATGGAACCGCAGCTACTGACAGCACACAGGATACCGCTTACCAGCCTTCCGATGCTGAGATCGCCAAGGCCATGGAAGATGCCAAGGTACTGGCTGACGATGCGGAGCAGACCGTGGCAAAAGACGGCGAAGCACACGAGAATGAGAAGAAGTCTTCCGTGAACTACCTGATCTCCGACTGGCTGTTTGATGATGCCAGAAAGGCAGGAGACACCACCGTCATTACTAACGACAACAGCCATTGCTACTATGCCGTGGCATTTGAGAAGAGATATCTGGATGAGACTCCTTCCGCAGATGTACGTGTGATCATTCCCACCGAGGATAAGACCGGTGAAGAGATCCTGGAGGAGTGGAAGAACGGTGCAGCTACCGAGGACAGCTTCGCAGAATTGTGCAAGAAGTATACACAGGATACTTCCGCAGTAGAGAACGGCGGTCTGTTCGAGCAGGTGACCAAGACAGGTATGACAGAGGAGCTGAGCAACTGGATCTTCGACACCAGCCGTCAGGCAGGAGATACCGTAGCCATCACTGTCAGTGACACCACCTATGTACTTTACTACATCGGACAGGATCAGCCCGAGTGGAAGATCAACATCAAGAATACGCTGGTATCCGATACAATGAGTCAGCATATGCAGGATATTACTGCAGATGTAACAGTAGAGGATCCCAAGGGTAAGCTGAATTACCTGAAGGTGCAGGCAGAGGAATCCGCAGCCGATGAGACTGCGGCAGCAGAGACCCAGGAGATCACTGAGGAGCAGACTGCTGCTACCGAAGAGACCGCAACACAGGCACAGTAAAGCTTGCTCAGGAACAGAACATAGACAACAGACAAGTACCTGTTTCACTGCACAAGCAGAAGAGACAGGTACTGTTAGGTTATGAGCAAAAATAGTCGCAAAAGGGCGGGAAACATGATAATGTGACTCTGCCAGTTACGTGAGCTGAACAGAGAATAACTTTGAGAAAGGTATGAATAAACATGCAGGAAAAAGTTCTGGTACTGGATATTGACGGAACATTGACCAATTCAAAAAAAGAGATCACGGAAGCTACCAAACAGGGAATCTGGAATATTTTACAGCATGGTCACAAGGTGATCCTGGCTTCGGGTCGTCCCACCCCCGGCATGCGGAAATGCGAAGAGGAGCTGGAACTGAAAAAATACGGCGGATACCTACTGTCATTTAACGGAGCCCGTATCGTGGAGTGTAAGACAGGAGAAGTGGTCTATCAGAGAACACTGCCCCTGTCCATTGTGCCCGGATTGTACGAATTCGCCAAAGCGAATGGCTGCGGACTGATCACTTATCAGGGAGAAGGCGTGATTTCCGCTTTTGAACCGGACAAGTATGTGGAATGGGAGGCTAAGATCAATAAGATTCCCATTAAGGTCGTACCTGATTTTGTAAATTACGTGAATTTCGACATTAATAAGTGCCTGATGACGGCACCGGAAGAGATCGCCCCTGCTCTGGAGAAACAGCTGCAGGAAAAATACAGCGATGTGGCAAGCATCTACCGTTCCGAACCCTATTTCATCGAGATCATGCCGAAAGATGTGAACAAAGCCACCTCTTTGGATCATATGCTGGAAGGCATGGGACTGACCAGAGAGAATGCGATCTGCTGCGGGGACGGTTACAATGACATCTCCATGATCGAATATGCGGGAACCGGCGTAGCAATGGGGAATGCCCAGCCGGCGGTCAAGGATGCGGCGGACTATATCACCGGCACCAACGATGAAGACGGACTGGTGGAAGTCATCGATAAGTTCATCATGAAACCGGAGCAGGCATAGCCTTTCTTAGAAACAAACAATAGACACAAAGCAGTAGCAAGCGAAAACTCACAGAGCAATGAGCGTGTGTGATTTTTGCAAAAGAGGATATATATGATTCAGATACAAATACCTGAAAAAGCGAAATATATCATAGAAACCATACAGAATGCCGGATTCGAAGCCTATGTGGTAGGCGGCTGCGTGCGGGATTCCATTCTGGGCAGATGCCCGGAGGACTGGGACATTACCACCTCGGCGAGACCGGAGCAGGTAAAGCAGCTGTTTCGTCGCACCATCGACACCGGAATCCAGCATGGCACCGTAACCGTCATGCTGGACAAGGAAGGCTTTGAGGTTACGACCTACCGTGTGGATGGAAAATACGAAGACAGCCGACATCCCAAAGAAGTGACGTTTACTCCGAACCTGGAGGAGGACCTGAAACGCCGGGATTTTACCATCAATGCCATGGCTTATAATGAAACGGAAGGCCTGATCGACATTTTCGGCGGATTAAAAGACATCGAGGCGAAGCTGATCCGCTGTGTGGGCAACCCGGAGGAACGATTCGGAGAAGATGCCCTGCGCATCATGCGGGCGATCCGATTTTCCGCACAGCTGGGCTACGAGATCCACGAAGACACCGAGGCGGCAATCCGGAAGTTGGCACCGACTTTGCAGAAGATCAGTGCGGAGCGGATTCAGGTGGAACTGACTAAACTGTTGGTGTCCCCTCATCCCGACACCCTCAGAGAAGCTTATGACATGGGTGTCACCAAGGTGATCCTACCGGAATTCGATGCCATGATGGAGACACCGCAGAAGCACAAGCATCATAAATACAATGTGGGTGAGCATACATTACATGCACTTATGGAGATCGGGCCGGACAAGAATCTGCGTTATGCCATGCTGTTCCATGACATCGGCAAGCCGGCCACACTTACTGTGGATGAAGACGGAATCACTCATTTCTATGGACATCCGGCGGTGGGAGAAGAGATGGCGCGGAAGATTCTGCGGAGACTGCGATTTGATAATGATACCGTTGCGGTGGTCACCCGTCTGGTGAGATACCATGATTATGGCAATGATGTGATACCGGATCTGCGGATTGTCCGCCGGGCGGTGAATAAGATCGGGGAAGATATTTTCCCGTTGCTGTTCCCGGTGAAACGGGCAGATATTCTGGCACAGAGCGATTACCTGAGAACAGAAAAACTGGAGAATCTCGAACTCTGGAAGAAACTGTATCAGGAAATGCTGGAAAAGAAGCAGTGCGTCTCCCTGAAAACACTGGCGGTCACCGGCAGGGATCTGATCGACACCGGTATGAAACCGGGCAGAGAGCTGGGAGAGATGCTGCAACAGCTGCTGGAACTGGTATTGGAACATCCCGAGCAGAATACCAGAGAACAGCTGCTGGAAAAGGTAAAGGAACTGTCGGCAGACAAAGATTGAGCATACTTTACAGGCTTTCCTCATAAGATAGCGTAGGAACCGGAAAACGGTTAAGGATGTATCTTAGGAGGGATTGTAAGTGAATGACAGAGCAGTGGCACTGCTGGAGCAGTATGAGATAGAAGTATTGCGTACCCGAAAAGGAAGGGGAGCGATTCTGTGCGATACACAGCGGGGCTGCCTGATCTTCAAGGAATATACCGGAAGAGAGGAACAATTGTGCCTGCAGGAGCAGGTCCTGAAGCACCTGGAGGAACGGGGAACCGTTCCTGCGGAGCGATTGCTTGCCACAAAGGAAGGCGCGTTATCGGTGACAGACCGGGACGGTGTCAGATATATTCTGAAGACCTGGTGGGAAGGCCGAGAATGTAATATCCGTGACAGGGAAGAATGTATGGAAGCCATGCGGCTTCTGGCGAGACTGCACGGTGATCTGGAATTTACACCGGTATTTCCGGAGACGGAGGAGACTTCGGCACCGGTCATAGAGAGATATCTCCCCAGCCGGGACTATGAGAAGCATAACCGGGAGCTCAAGAGAGCCCGCAGGTTCTTGAAACAGCGCAGCCAGAAGACCTGGTTCGAGATCCGACTGTCGGCAGTGATCGATCCTTTTTTAGAGGAAGCAAGACAGCTGTGTGAAGAATGGAAAGAGATCGAGCTGGCTGCCTCCGACAGCGGAGATAAAGCACCGCTGTGTTTCTGCCACGGAGATTACCAATATCATAATATTCTGCGGCAGGATCGTGGATTTTTCCTGGTGAATTTCGAAAAATGTCAGGCAGATGGGCCGGTGAGAGACCTGTATCTGCTGTTGCGGAAGCTTTTGGAAAAAAGTGAATGGGACGCCGAATGGGGCAGAGTGCTTCTGGCGGCTTACGAAAGTGTACGGCCGTTAAAGCCCTATGAGAGACAGGATCTGTTCTACCGCCTGTCCTATCCTGAAAAATTGTGGAAGATCGTAAACTTTTATTATAATTCCGGAAAAGCCTGGATCTCGGAAAAGAATCAGGAAAAGCTGGATCGCCTGCTGGAACAGGAAACGGCCAGAAAGAAATTCCTGAAACTGCTGCAAAGATAAAAGCCGGGCAATGAACGGCAGACAACGGAAGAGACGTTGCGGCAGGATCGCAACGTCAGGAGACAAAGGAGAAGCAAAAACGTTGAGAAGACTCGGAGACAAAAGGTATTCGAAGACAAAACAAATAGTAGTAAGTCTTTTGCTTGTGACAGTAATGTCATTTGCTGGCTGCGGGCAGGCAGCATCCTCCGGGACGGCGGCAACACCTGCGCCAACGGCACAGGCAGAGCGGATAGATACCGGCTTTGTTGTCACCAATCCGGACAGCTATGATTCCGCAGATACGGCGGTACTGGTGGATATCAATAATGTTGACAACACTGTCACACTGTTAAATCTGGATCTAGGCAAACGTTACACGCTGTCCATGGACGGAACAACGCGGTTCGCAGATAAATATGGAAAGGCAATTTCCCTGAGTCAGCTGCAGGAGGGGGACATCGTGGATGTGACTTTTTTGAAAAGTCAGAAGCATCTGACCTCCATGCAGCTGGCGCAGACAGCATGGCAGTATGACGATGTGGAGCACTACGAGATGAATACCGTGCGAAATGAGGTGGCCATCGGGGAAGAGGTGTTCCAGTTGTCCAGGGATACCCAGTATTTTTCCCAGGGACACAGCATTGAAAAAATGGATCTGAATCCGGCGGATATCCTGACATTTCACGGCATTGACAGCACAGTGCTCAGCGTAACAGTGGAAAAAGGCCATGGATACCTCAGACTGGTCAACGATGAGAACTTTGTGGGTGGCTGGCTGGAAATCGGCCAGACACAGATCGTACGGATCACAGAGGACATGCTGGTGACTGTGCCGGAGGGAAGCTATCAGGTAGATATCAGCTATAACGGAGGTGGCGGCACGAAAAATGTCGTAATCAACCGCAACGAGGAAACAACACTGGATATCGGTGATCTGGAAGTGGCAGAGGCACAGTACGGTATGGTGCTGTTTTCCCTGAATCCTTCCGATGCAGAATTGTATATCGATGGAAGTCAGGTGGATGCTTCCCAGCCGGTCACGCTGGAATACGGTATTCATCAGATCATAGCGAAGGCGGACGGCTATAAGTCGCTTACACAGTATCTCAGGGTGGGGCAGGAATCCGCGGGAGTGGATGTCCAGCTGGATAAGGCGGACTCCGACAGTGAAGACAGTACGGAAAGCAGCAGTTCTTCCAGCTCTTCTGCAACGGAATCTACCTCCACCGCAGATACGACTACGACCTATTACCGCGTGCATATTGATGCTCCGGAAAATGTGGAGGTATATCTGGACGGCAACTATGTGGGAATTTCCCCCTGCAGTTTTAAGAAGACCTCAGGAAGTCATGTGATCACCCTGCGAAAATCCGATTATGAAACCAGAAGTTATACGGTACAGGTGGATGAAGAAGAAAAGGATGTATCCTACTCATTTGTAGACCTGACGGCCAGCTCTTCATCGACAGAATGATCCTTTCCGGGAGGGGAAGAAATGCCGTAAATATGCGGAAAAACCTTGACAAAAGGGATAAAAACAGATATATATATGTATAGACGTTTCAAAAGAACTATTTTCGAGCGTAAAATTAATAACGAAAACTCATTACAGGAGGAGTTCAATATGAACAAAACAGAATTAGTTGCAGCTATGGCTGATCAGGCAGGTCTTTCCAAGAAGGACGCAGAGAAGGCATTAAAGGCATTCACCGATGTTGTTGCTGAAGAGTTAAAGAAGGATGGTAAGGTTCAGTTAGTTGGCTTCGGTACTTTCGAAGTATCCAGCAGAGCAGCTAGAGAGGGTAGAAATCCTCAGAGCGGCGCACCTATGAAGATCGCTGCTTCCAAGGCTCCTAAGTTCAAGGCTGGTAAGGCATTAAAGGATATGCTGAACGCATAATAGAAGCTGAATTTTCAGAGACTCGATAGGACAACCTTTCGGGTCTCTTTTGTTTTTCAGAAACGGATGATCGTGAGGTTAAAAGCATGAGATTAGACAAATATTTGAAGGTATCCCGACTGATCAAGCGCCGTACTGTGGCTAATGAAGCCTGCGACAGCGGCAGAGTGCTGATCAATGATAAGCCGGCAAAGGCATCCGCCAATGTCAAAGAGGGAGATATCATTTCCATCTCTTTCGGCAACAAGGAAGTAAAAGTCGAGGTCCTGGATGTACAGGAGACCGTGAAAAAAGAAGAAGCCAAAGAACTTTTCCGTTATATATAATATCAGGTTCTCTATGTATAAATTTCCACATTTTCCCATACAATACATTGTAAGTCCGGTTCCGGAAGGAGCGGAGGATGGGAGGCTATGGAGAGAATGGAAGATTTAAACGCGACAGGACGTATGCATAAAGTGACCATGACCAACAGACGGACATGTACCGTGAATGGGGTAAATGACGTCCTTTCCTTTGATCTGCGGGAGATCCTGCTGGAGACGGAACAGGGGATGCTGATGATCCGTGGCAACGAGCTCCATGTGAACCGCCTGACATTAGACAAGGGGGAAGTGGATATTGACGGCCGGATCGACAGCCTTGTATATTCGGATACCGCAGCATCCGGAGAAAAACAGGAATCCTTCCTGGGCAGGCTGTTCCGCTGATGGATGAAAATGTTTTTCTGCTGCATTCCTTTCTGCTAGGTGTGGGGATCACTTTTCTGTATGATATTCTGCGGATCCTGCGAAGAGTGTTCGCTCACAGTACCAGCATGGTATCTCTGGAAGATCTGGCATTCTGGATCTACTGTGCGGGAAAGGTCTTTCTGCTGATGTTTCGGGAGAGTAATGGGAATCTGCGGTGGTTCGCCGTACTGGGTGCATTGACGGGAATGTACCTGTATCACAGGACAATCAGTCCCTTTTTTGTAAAGTATGTGGCACTGGGCCTGAATACTCTTCTGCACCCAATCCGGAAAGCCTTGCGGATAACGGGAAATTGGCTGAAAAAGCAGTTGACTATACTTAGGAAAATGCTTAAAATATTCATTAAAAGGAGATGCGCGTATGGCAAGAAGAAAAGCAGCCTACCGCAAGAGACACCAGAACCGGTTCAGTATGTTCCTGGTGACCCTGGTCGTGTTGATGATCATGGTGGTCGTTGCGGTGCGGAGCGTGGAATTACAACAGAAGATTGCGGGCTATGATACCCAGATCGCAAGCCTTGGCGCGCAGATCGAAGCAGAGCAGACCAGAGCGGAACAGATCGAGGAATTCGGTAAGTACACTCAGACGAAAGCTTATGTGGAAGAGGTGGCGAAGGATAAGCTGGGACTGGTATACGAAGGTGAGATCCTTTTTCAGGAAGACGATTAAGCAGGGAAACTGTTTCTCAACAGTGAACCTGCTTTTTTTGTCGCAAAAAATGAAGTCTTTCCCTCCCTCGATTTGACAAAAGGAAGAGGAAAACTGCCCTATAATCGTGAAAACAGAAAGGGGAGGATGCCATGATCATAGGGAAAAAGGAGCAGGAACGGCTGGAGAGAGAACAGTGTGCACAGATCTCACTGCTGTGCAGACAGAAACTGATGGGATATGCGGAGAGTTTTGAGGAACTGGGGAAGAGCTTTCGGCAGGAGATTCAGATTACAGGAGAGGACAGGCAGAATATTCTGGAAAAATGTATGCTGTGGCAGAGCAGACAGATCATGGGAGACCATCTGCAGGAAGTGGCCCGGATCATGGAACGGGTGGCAGGAGAGGAACTGGGGTATTGTCCGCTGGAAGAGAAAAAGAGGAAAAGCCTGGTACAGGCGCTCAAGAGTGAAGGGATCATCGCCAGAGACCTCTGCTATGTGGAGAAGGACGGCAGCAGCTCCGGGACAGAAGCAGGGATCAGTATGACACTGTCCACCGAAAAAAGGCACTATAAGGCGGCACAGGTGGCGGACATGCTGACGGTATTATTGGGAAAAAAGCTGCAGGTCTCTTCAGGAAGCCCTTATCTCGTGGAGCAGGAGCCGCATTGTTTTCTGTTCACAGAGGAACCGAAATACATAGCACTGACGGGGGTGAGCCGGGCGGTAAAAGAAGGGGAGAAAGTCTCGGGGGATCAGTATCCTGATGTTGTCTGATGGGACAGGCTCCGGGGAGGATGCCAGCCGGGGCAGCGGCAGAGTCATGGATCTCATGGAAAAAATGCTGGAGGCGGGCTTCGGGACCGAGGCATCTGTGAATCTCCTGAATTCCGCGTTGTATGCGCAAAATGAAGAGGACGATCATCCTACGATAGACCTTTGCAGCCTGGATCTGTATACCGGCGAATGTGAGATCTGCAAGGTGGGCGGTGTTGCCACGTTCTGGAAGACCTCCGGAAGGGTTCTCTGTGTCGGCGGCGAAAGCCTGCCGTTAGGTATTTTTCAAAAAGTGCAGATAGAACGACAGATGTGTCAGATCCGGCCGGGAGATCTGCTGGTCATGATGACGGACGGGGTTCTGGATATGATGGAAGACGGGGAAGAGCGCATGGCACAGGTGCTGGAAGGGTTGCAGGAACAGAACCCGCAGGAGATCGCAGAGAAAATATTGTCCTATGCCATCTGTGCCTCAGAGGGACGGATTCGGGACGATATGACGGTATTTGTGCTCTGCCTGTGGGAAAACACGTGATGCCGCCTTGATTTTTCCTCATAATTAGGATAGAGTAAAAACATGAATACATGGATGGATACGCAAGAAAAAGTGTTTGCATATATCAGAGAGCATCACATGCTGCAGGCCGGCGACCGTGTGGTAGCCGGTGTTTCTGGAGGGGCAGACTCGGTTTGCCTCTTATTTTTGTTGCTGGAATGGCAGAAGGAAGTACCTACAGACATTGCCGTAGTGCATGTGGATCACGGCATTCGCGCGGAGGCCGGAGAAGATGCGCGGTATGTGGAGCAGCTCTGCGAGGAGAGAGGAATCCCTTTTTTCCTGACCAGGGCAGAGGTAAGGAACAGAGCCCGCATGGAGAAAATCTCTGAGGAAGAAGCCGGGCGCAGAACGAGATATGAGGCGTTTGAAAAGGCGGCAAAGGAGTGGGGAGCCACGAAGATCGCAGTGGCCCACAACAGCAATGACCGCAGCGAGACCCAGCTGTTCCATTTGTTCCGGGGCAGTGGAATCCGGGGACTGGCCAGCATTTTGCCTGTGAGAGATCGGATTATACGACCGCTCCTATGTCTGGAACGGTGGGAGATCGAGAAGTTTTTACAACAGCGAGGAATTGTCTATTGCAAGGATGCCACCAATGAGGAGGATGACTACACAAGAAATCGTATTCGGCATCATATTTTGCCTTATGCGGAGGAGAATATTGTAAAGGGCTGTGTAGCGCATATGAATCAGACGGCGGAGCTGCTGGCGGAGACGGAGGACTATCTGGAACTGCAGACAAAAGAAGCAGCTGGCCGATGTATCCGGGCAACGGACGGTGACGGAGAGTCCGCAGAGACGGAGGACAGCCGGAACGCGGTGATCTGTATTGCTGTGGAGTCTTTTCTGTCGTTGCATCCTGTGATCCGTAAGCGCCTCTTGTATGAAGAAGTGAAGCAATTGTCTCCCGGGCAGAAAGACATCACTTACCAGCATATTCAGGAGCTGCTGACCTTGTTTACCAGGGAAGGCAACCGGCAGATCTGTCTTCCGTTTGGCATCCGGGGTAGACGGCAATATGAGGAAGTCCTGCTGACAGTAGAGAGGACAGACAGGGAACTTTTGGAGAAGACGGAAGTGGCTGAGAAATATCAACCAACTCTGCAGCTTTCTCCCGGACAGACAGGGACAGTGGAATGTGAAGTGGGAACGGTGGAATACTGTGTGTGTGACCTGGCCGCTGCCCATGAAAAAAACCAAGAAGTTCCCACAAATCAGTATACGAAATGGTTTGATTATGATAAAATAAAAAAATGTCCGGTGATACGGACAAGAAAGCCGGGTGACTATCTGACCATTGCTGACGGCAGAGGCGGGATGATCCATAAATCGCTGAAAAGTTATCTGGTCGATCAAAAGATCCCACAGGCGGAACGCGACAGACTGCCGATCCTGGCAGAGGGAGAGCATGTACTGTGGGTCGTGGGATACCGTATCAGCGAATATTATAAAGTAACGGAGAATACAAAACGTATTTTAAAGGTACAATTAATAAGAAAGGAGTTCGCTTAAAAGCGAAAGGACAAAAGAAAATGGCAGAGCATATCAGAGTACTGTTGACAGAAGAGGAAGTAGATAAGAGAATCCAGGAGATCGGTGAGCAGATCAGCAAGGATTATGCGGGTAAGCAGGTACACCTTGTATGTGTACTGAAGGGTGGCAGCTTTTTCATGTGTGAACTGGCAAAGCGTATCACTGTTCCCGTATCTCTGGACTTTATGTCCGTATCCAGCTATGGCAGCGATACCAAGTCCAGCGGTGTAGTCAAGATCGTGAAGGATCTGGACGAATCTCTGAAAGATAAGGAAGTTATTGTAGTAGAGGATATCGTGGACAGCGGAAGAACCCTGAGCTATCTGCTGGAGATGCTGAAGGACAGAGGTCCGGCTTCTTTACGTCTGTGCACCCTGTTGGACAAACCCGAGAGAAGAGTGATCGATGTCCATGTGGATTATACCGGATTTAATATTCCCGATGAGTTTGTAGTGGGCTATGGTCTGGATTATGATCAGAGATATCGTAATCTGCCTTACATCGGTGTGGTAGAATTCGATTAAGCGATACAAAGATGTAGGAGGCCCGTGAAGTTGAAACAAAACGGCAAAACAATCAATTCATATTTTATATTTATCATACTTCTGCTTCTGGTGATCTTCGGCCTCAACCTGTTGAACAACCGTACAGATGAATACACCAAGGCAGAGTTCATTGCGGATCTGGATGCCGGCAATGTATCGGAAGTCGTGGTGCAGCCCAACGGAGAAGCACCTACCGGATATCTGGAGATCCAGATGAAGAACGGTGTATCTCATAAGCTGTACGCAACGGACATTACAGAACTGGAGACCCTGGTACGTGAGTATGGGTTTGATCCGGTAGTCAATGACATTGAAAGGGAGAACTGGTTCCTGACCTATATGCTGCCGATGCTGGTCGTGCTGGCGGTGGGAATTTTCCTGTTCATGATGATGAATGCCCAACAGGCAGGCGGCGGTAACGGCAAGATGATGAACTTCGGCAAAAGCCGCGCCAAGATGACATTGGGTGACAAGAGTGTCACATTCGCTCAGGTAGCCGGTCTGAAAGAGGAAAAGGAAGAACTGGAGGAGATCGTTGATTTCCTGAAGGAGCCGGGAAAATACACCGGTGTCGGAGCCAGAATCCCCAAGGGTGTCCTGTTGGAGGGCCCTCCCGGAACCGGTAAGACCCTGTTGGCGAAAGCCGTGGCGAAGCCGGAGTACCTTTTTTCAGCATCTCCGGATCTGATTTCGTGGAAATGTTCGTCGGTGTGGGCGCTTCCCGTGTGCGTGACCTGTTTGAAGAAGCAAAGCATAATGCACCTTGTATCGTATTTATCGATGAGATCGATGCCGTGGCAAGACGGCGTGGTACCGGTATGGGCGGCGGACACGATGAGAGAGAGCAGACCCTGAACCAGTTACTGGTAGAAATGGACGGTTTCGGCGTCAATGAGGGCATTATCGTTATGGCGGCCACCAACCGTGTGGATATTCTGGATCCTGCAATCCTGCGTCCCGGTCGTTTCGACCGTAAGGTAGCGGTGGGAACCCCGGATATCGGTGGCAGAGAAGAGATTTTGAAAGTACATGCGAAGAACAAACCTCTGGGGGATGATGTGAATCTGCAGCAGATCGCTCAGACTACTGCAGGCTTCACCGGAGCGGATCTGGAGAACCTGCTGAACGAAGCGGCCATTATCGCGGCGAAGGAGAACCGCTCCTTTATCGCACAGAAGGATATCAAGAGAGCCTTTATCAAAGTGGGAATCGGTGCGGAGAAGAAGAGCCGTATCATTTCCGACAAGGAGAAGAAGATCACTGCATACCATGAAGCAGGCCATGCGATCCTGTTCCATGTACTTCCGGATGTGGGACCGGTCTATACCGTATCCATTATCCCGACCGGAGTGGGAGCTGCCGGTTATACCATGCCCCTGCCGGAAAAGGATGAGATGTTCGCCACCAAGAGCCGTATGCTCCAGGATATCATGGTATCTCTGGGAGGACGTATTGCGGAGGAGATCATCTTCGGTGATATCACCACAGGAGCTTCCAGTGATATTAAGAAAGCCACCAAGACAGCCCGCCGTATGGTAACCCGTTACGGAATGTCTGATAATATCGGTGTCATCTGCTATGACGATGACGATGATGAAGTCTTCATCGGTAAGGATCTGGCACATGCCAAGGCGCACAGTGAGGAGATTTCCGGTGAGATCGATAAGGAAGTCAAGCACATCATAGATGACTGCTATACCAAAGCCAAGGATATTATCTTACAGCATGAGGATGTGCTGCATAGCTGTGCACAGCTGCTGTTGGAGAAGGAGAAGATCACCAGAGAAGAATTCGAGGGTCTTTTCGTATAGGAAAAGGTTTTCGCGGGAGTTTCGTGGAATTGGTAGTATTGTACAAACCGATTTTGTGGAAAATATACAAAAATGAATATTCACTTTTGTGATGTTTGTGAATTTTGAGAATAGTCAAAAATAGGAGTGCATGCTATTATAATACTCGTAACCCCCCCAATACATTATATAGTTTTTTGCTATACCCCATAAGAAAGAAATACCTTCTCTAAAAAGGGCAGTCCTCCCAAGACTGTCCTTTTTACTGCCTAAAAATCGCTGAATAAAGAGGCGGGCAGTTGTCAGATGTAAGGAAAAAGGGTATAATAAATAGAGCTTTTGAGCTTGGGACATGTCACACTGCCGGAGCGCATAAGACAACAAAGCACTTTGGCAGAAGCAGTGTCATAATATAGATAGTAAGACATTAGTCTCAGAAAGGGTAGATACGATGGATCTGGAGCGATTACGTCGAACAGAATATAATCAGCAGTATATTGCTGCCATGAGACCCGTATTTAACAGAAGAGCTCTTTTTACGGATACAAGTGCGGAGTATGTGATTCCGGAAGAGCCGGCCTGTTTTTCCGAAGTGACGATCCGCTTCCGGACCGCCAGAAATAATGTGGACAGAGTGTTCCTGGTATGCGGCGGACAGAAGCATCTTATGGTACGTGTGGAGAGCAAAAATGATTTTGACTATTATGCCTACGTAATGCGTCTGGATGATCAGAAGGTATCTTATTATTTTGAGGTGCAGACCGGCAGAATTACCGGCATCTTTGATATGCGGGGCCTGGTGCAGGAAGTTAATGAATATTATGATTTCATTATCATTCCCGGTTTCCACACCCCCGACTGGGCCAAGGGAGCGGTCATGTACCAGATCTATGCGGATCGTTTCTGCAATGGAGATTCTTCCAATGATGTGTTGACCAATGAATATTGCTACATCGGAGAACCGGTACACCGCGTAGAGGACTGGGGACGTTATCCCGCACAGATGGATGTCCGTGAGTTCTACGGCGGAGACCTGCAGGGTGTGCTGGACAAGATGGACTACCTGCAGGATCTGGGAGTTGAGGTGATTTATTTTAATCCTCTGTTTGTCTCCCCTTCCAACCACAAATACGATATTCAGGATTATGATTATATTGATCCCCATATTGGAAAGATTGTCAGTGATGAAGGGGATCTGCTTCCCGACGGACAGCGGGAGAACCGTTTTGCTTCCCGTTACATCGACCGTGTGACTAACAAGGCGAATCTGGAAGCCAGCAACGAGCTGTTTGCTCAGGTGGTGGCAGAGGCACACCGCAGAGACATGAGAGTCATTCTGGATGGCGTGTTCAATCACTGTGGTTCCTTTAATAAATGGATGGACAGAGAGCGCATCTATGAGAATGCGGAAGGATATGACAAGGGTGCCTATGTCAGTGCTGACAGCCCTTATCGGAATTACTTTGATTTCCACAATCAGGCAGCATGGCCCTATAACAATTCCTATGACGGATGGTGGGGACATGACACACTGCCGAAGCTGAACTACGAGGGATCCCAGGAACTGATGGACTATGTCCTTCATGTAGCGAAAAAATGGGTATCTCCGCCCTACAATGTGGATGGCTGGAGACTGGATGTGGCGGCAGACTTAGGCCACAGCCAGGAGTTCAATCATCATTTCTGGCAGGAATTCCGGAAAGCGGTAAAAGAGGCCAATCCGGAGGCTATTATTCTGGCAGAGCACTACGGCAATACCAGAGACTGGCTGCAGGGCAACGAATGGGATACTGTCATGAACTACGATGCGTTCATGGAGCCCGTGACCTGGTTCCTCACCGGTATGGAGAAGCACAGCGATGACTACCGGGAGGATCTGCTCGGCAATGCAGAGAGCTTCTGGGGAGCCATGCGGCATCATACCTCCAGTTTCTCCATGCCCAGCTGGCAGGTGGCTATGAATGAACTGTCCAACCATGACCATTCCAGGTTCCTTACCAGAACGAACCGCCGTGTGGGAAGGGTTTCTTATGCAGGCCCGCAGGCTGCCTCTGAGAATATCAATACGGCAGTTATGAGAGAGGCGATCGCGATCCAGATGACCTGGCCGGGGGCACC
>OHTB01000695.1_pt1 | contig 18100 bp, 12 predicted proteins | sample 1578771 | NCBI WGS metagenome assembly OHTB01 (sample SAMEA3879516, study PRJEB24766) | human gut metagenome | biome: human-associated habitat; feature: feces | place: USA | collected 1985/1987 | reverse complement strand
ACGGCTCGTTAATAGAGATCCCCTGCGCAGTACCCAAGAATCCGCTTAGCGTGACTTGCTGCGGGTGGACTGGATCATCAAGCATAGCGATACAGTCCACCTTGTCTGTCGGGAGTAGATCATCAAAGTGTACGATGATAGGCGTTTGGTTGTAGTAGTCACGCATCCCCCAAGGTGTCTTGACAGCGTAGTCTACCTGAAAGTTGATACGCTTCCCTGCCTCTACGACCGCTGTCGTCGTATTGAGTAGCATGGCAATGTACTCAGGAGTCCACGGCGATGTCTTGAACGTCGAGTCGCTCAGAGGCATCATCGGGTTTGTCAGCTCGTGAGGCTCTCGTGAGGAGAGCTGCATGTAGTACGTCTGACGCCCTAGAGGACGATGGTCAGCAACGATCTTGCCTAGTACGACAAAGAGTACAAAGGAGAGGACAAACCAATACCACTGCTTCAAGATCAAATGAAAGATCTGCGAGAAGGTCGGTCGTGTGCCTTCGTTAGGGTAGGCGGGCTGATCGTTGATAGCGTTATTGGGAAGCGATGATTGGGTCATAATGTATGGCTATATGATGCAAAGATAAGAAAGTCCGTCCGATATCGCTAGGGTGGAAGCCAGCGTCAGTGCGATCGGGGAAAGGAGGGACTAGAGATTGGGGTAAAAGCTAACGAGTCGCCACTCGAGACGAAGAGTAGATAGGAAATGTCAGACGAAAGTTGCGTACGCATAGCCTTGGAGCCTTCGTATCCCAGAGCCATGAAAGCTGTCGCCAGCGCGTCCGCCTCAGCGCAAGTAGGTGCGATCACAGAGGCGCTAAGGATGTCTGTCTCAGCGGGGTAGCCGCTCAGTGCCGAGATTGTGTGCCCATAGACTTTTCCGTCGGCTGCGACTTTGTAGTTATGGTAATTGCCCGAGGTGGCTAGCCCTCCCCGTTCGCCAGGCAAATCAATGACCTCCTGTAGCTCTTGATTGAGGCCAAGCGAGTCTAGGTCTGGCTTAGAGATCCCTACACGCCATGCAGCGCCCCGTGGGTTGCGCCCCGAGTAGGCGATTTCGCCGCCTATCTCCACAAGGTAATTGGTCACGCCCGCTCTGCGAAGTCTTTCGCCGACAAGGTCAGAGGCGTACCCCTTGGCAACGGAGGCAAAGTCTAGCTCCATAGCGGGATCCGCCTTAGTCAGCTCAGTGGGAGTGCAGGAGACCTTGTCCATACCGACCAGCTCCAGCAAGCTATCCACCTGTGGCTGCGTGAGCGGATAGCCCTGCTCGAAGCCAAATCCCCACGCATTGACCAGCGGAGCAATGGTCACATCGTAGGCACCTCCCGACCGCTCGTAGACACTCCGTGCTACGCTGTAGATCGCATAGAAAGTGCTGTCCACCGTCATCGACAAGTTGTTATTGACCGCATAGATCATAGAGGTCGAGTCAAAGGGATTTGCCACATGGTTGACCTGCTGCAGTGCCTCATTGATCTGATCAGACAGATCCTCATCGGCCTGATAGGTGATCCGATAGAGCGTGCCGAAGATGAGCCCCTCGGCACTTCTATAAGGAGCCTCCTTGTGGCACCCACTCAGCAGGATGAGTGTGAGCAGTAGTAAGGTGACGGTGCGACGCATAGCGATGCGACTAGCTTAGATGAATGTGACCAGCTCCTCCATCGTCTTGCGACGTGGATTGCCCTCTTTGCCGGCAAAGGCTGGGTCGGGATGCCCCACCGCTAAGATGAGTATTGGCTCCTCATGCTCAGGTATCTGGAGCAGCTCACGGCATATCTCCTGGTCGAAGGCTGCCACGGTCGTAGCCCCTAGACCCATATCCTCCGCCTTGAGGAGCATGTGTGTCAGTGCTATCGAGGTGTCTACATAAGTGAGGTCACAGTGCGGACGCTGCCACGCCTTGTCGTGGTCGCCGATGATGACGATATAGCTCGGAGCGTGATAAAACCAAGGCTGCTGACTGATGGCGTGGAGCTTCGTGCGCTCCTCCTCAGAGAGTACGACGACGAAGCGGAGGGGCTGGAAGTTCTTTGCCGAGGGAGCTAGTCGCCCAGCCTCCAGGATCGGCATGAGCTCAGCACGAGTCATCGGCTTGGTCGCATCAAAGTGGCGCACCGTACGCCGTGTTGATATGATTTGGTCGAAAGTCTTAGTCATAGTTCTGTTTCTATATTATAGATGTCACGATTGGGATCGCGGCGTGTGATCATCTCTCCGATGAAGCCTGCACAGAAGAGTTGCACGCCGATGATCATCGCTGCGAGAGAGATGTAGAAGTAGACTCGATCTGTCACGAGCGGTGCGGGGGTGCCACTGATGAGTGCGGAGAGCTTGACCGAGAGGACCACGATGAGTGCTATGAAGCCAACGAGAAACATGAGCGATCCCCAGAAACCGAAGAAGTGCATCGGCTTGCGTCCGAAGCGATGGGTGAACCATAGCGTCAGGAGATCGAGGTAGCCATTGAAGAAGCGGTCTAGTCCAAACTTCGAGTGTCCATACTTACGAGGTGCGTGGTGCACCACCTGCTCGCCAATCTTGGCGAAGCCTGCGTTCTTTGCCAAATAAGGGATGTAGCGGTGCATATCGTTGTACAGCTCGATGCTATGCACCACTTCTGCACGATACGCCTTGAGCCCGCAGTTAAAGTCGTGCAGATTCTTGATTCCTGAGACGCGCCTTGCGGTCGCGTTAAAGAGCTTGGTGGGGATCGTCTTGGAGAGCGGATCGTAGCGCTTCTTCTTCCACCCGCTTACGAGGTCGTACCCCTCATGGACGATCATATTGTACATCCCGCCGATCTCCTCAGGAGCGTCTTGCAGGTCGGCATCCATCGTGAAGACCACTCGGCCACGAGTACGAGCGAAGCCACATTGCAGTGCTGGTGACTTGCCGTAGTTGCGACGAAACTTGATACCATGCACCGCTGCGTCCTGAGCAGCTAGCCGCTCTATCACTTGCCACGAGCCGTCGCTACTGCCATCGTCGACGAAGATGATCTCGTAGCTCAGCCCCACCTCAGCGGTGTGAGCTACGATGCGCTCGTAGAGTTCGGGGAGGCTCTCAGCCTCGTTGAGCAAGGGGATAACCACCGAGATGTCGGGACACTCCGTGGCGATAGATTCGAGAGAGTTGTGATCTGTCATGAGGTTCACTTGTAGTACTACTGCACAAAGATACTAATTTGCCACCTACGAGAGACCGATACTCAGAAAGCCTGTAGACTCAACTGTCGATAGTATCCCAATCTACTAAGACGCTGCGATGATTCGGGCGTTTGAGTCCTTCGTAAGAAAAGTGGATCGTCTGGACGATCGTAGCGCACTAAATGTCTCTACACTTGAGCGGCACTCTCAAGTAGTGCATCGGAGGAGATGCCATCCTGAAGTGCCTGACGAAGGGCTGTGGGCGAGTACCCGAAGTTGTTTGTGCAGTAGCGGGAGAAGCTCGACAGCGAACCAAAAGATAGACTGGTAGCTATCTCTCCGATGTTAAGGTCATAGTCCTGGATAAGGAAGAGGATCTGCTTATTGCTCTGCATACGTATCCACTGCTCGGGGGTCTCACCAAACTCATCTCTAAATTGCTTGTAAAAAGTGGATGTAGCCATATAGACCCGCCTCGCCAAGTCAGAGACCTTGACATTGCACGTAAAGGCATTGATCACTTCACTGTGAAACTTCGACACCCCTAGTACGGGCCATAGGAAAGATGCCAGTTCCTCACGACTATAGTAGGCACGTAGATTCCAAAAGAGCTCCTTGACCTTCAGCTCATGCAGATAAGCACACTGAGCTTTGTCATCAAGGTAGATCCTAAGCGTAGCGAGCAGTGAGGGGATACCCCCCCGCACCTCCAATGGATCTGGATTGTAGACTACCTCCTCCTTGAGATCGTTGAGTTGTTGCAGAGAGATCTTATCGCAGATGAAGTCCATAACATCAAAGTAGGCATCCAGCAGCTCCCCATCTTTACTCAAGATCGCACGCACAGACGAGCCGCGAGGGATAAACTTCATCTGACCCGTCTGTAGCTCACACAAGTCGTCTCCAATAGATAAATGTATGGAGCCTTGTGTGCAGAGGAGGATCGAGTGGTATTCAGTCTCCCCTCGATATATTTGCTGCTCAGAGCCTTTGACAAGTATCCAGCCACTAGTGGCTTGAGTAGCATAGTGATGACAAGAGAGATGTTCGGGAGGATTAAATAGTGCCATAGAAGTCACCTTAGGTTAATGAATCAAAGAGAGCTGGTCGACTCAGCACCCCTGCGAAAGTCCTGTGTAGACATAGGACCAACGGCTAGAGATAGCTTACAGTCTGCGATAGAGGGCATTCACGAGTCGTCTCTCGATAAGGGGGCAGAAGACGATCTTCATAAGGTTCGCCTCATACGCTCGCTCAGGAAGAAAAGCTCTAACAAAGGACATAGACCTTCCATCCTTACCCCAAAGATAGTAAAAACAATTGTAACCTCAAAAAAAAGAACATATACACCACACTGGCTCCCGTAAATCTCATAACCAGCAAGCTTAATGTGCTGACAAGCCGTACGTCCCTATATGTTGTTACTCGTGAGACGGACAAAGTCTGGGCAGCGAATGGCGAATGGCTTATGTTCTTTTTTTTTTATTATCTTAGCCCTTTGAAGAGGAGATGGTAGGTGAAGTTGCATTGCCCCCATCCTCTTCGCCGCCTGTAGACACACAAGACATCACATAAATATAATTCAATCACTTACACTTAAACAGATTCGCTTATGAAACGAATGTTATCTATGTTAGCGTTACTAGGTACATTCCTGCTCTGGCCATTCATGGCGCAAGCGCAGGACTTCATGGTAACCATCAAACAAGTGGAGCACGCCACCATAACGGTGACCACTGGATCCTACTCTTCACCTACTGTGGTACAGAGTGGGGATAGAGTGTCTCGTGGCGCGATGTTAACCATCAAGGTGTCTCCTGAGGAGGGTTATACGGCGACCCACTACACTATCAATGGAGTCCCAAAGGAGATTACTTCAAGTACCGGAGGTTTTGAGTCTGTCTACTCTGACATGGAGATCTCTGCCAAGGTGGAAGCATCCACTCCTTGCACCGTCACCATCACACCGCCTGCAGAAGGTGGTACCCTCACTGTAACGAACCTAAAAACTTATGGAACCCTCAACACAGGAGATCAAGTTGGTTCGGGCACTGAGATTAAGATGGCGGCAAAGCCTGACGAGGGCTATGATATAGAGTATTGGCTCATAGACGGACAGAAGATTAAGCCCGCTGAACGTGAGTCTCTACGGTACAGTAAGTATTACATGGTAAAGAGCGATGTCACCGTCTCTGCGCAATTTAAGAAGAAAGGAGCCTCGACACTCGTTGCAGTCACCATCGTGCAGCCAGAGAATGGTACAATCGAGGTGCGCAAAGGTACCAGTAAGTATGCACCTCTTTTAAACTCTGGAGATGAGGTGGAAGCAGGTACTGAGATCACTATGTTCATCAAGCCAAACAAGGACTATGTCCTAGCCTATTGGCTCGTTAATGGTGAGCGCGTTGAGAAGCAGGCAGGATTTCTCGCAGAGCAAAAGACGATCGAAGTCACAACCGCTACAACCATCTCGGCCGTACTCAAAGAGTCTGGCTGCAAAATAACCTACGAGCAGCCCGAGCATGGCACACTGAAGGTGACCTATGTCTATCCTGAGACTGAGATCCCCTCTGGCACTCGTGTTAAGGATGGTGAGAGGCTCAGCATCAAGGCTACGGTAGAGGCTGGATACCAGTTCAAGCACTTCCTCATCAATGGCGAGGTCAAGGTGCCAGACAATCTTATGCGACCTTACCTATTTGAAACGGCTAACTCAGATATGACCATCGCGGCGGTCATTGAGAAGATCGAGCCTTGCATCGTCACCATCACGCCATTTGAGCATGGTACGCTGACGGTGAAGTATGGTAATTACGCTAGTCCTACGATCGTTGCCTCTGGCGATGAGGTGCCTCAAGGTACAAAAGTGACTATTACCGCAACGGTGGATCCAAAGTACGAGTTCAAGCACTTCCTCATTGATGGCAATGAAGAGACAGGGCGCGTGAACTATAAGGATGAAAACGAGCTGGAGTATGTCATCACAAAGTCTGTTACGATCGCTGTCGTAGCTGAGGAGAGAGCGATGCAGGTCGTCACCATCGAGCCCTTCGAGCATGGTGAGCTAGAGGCGTCATATGGACCTTATGATAACTCGACAAGTGTCAAGACAGGCGACAAGGTGCCACAAGGCACTAAGCTAGATGTCTATGCGTGGTTTGATGATGGATATGATATCGATCACTTCCTCGTCAACGGTGAGGCAAAGCCTGCTGACGAGCCCGAGTGGGGATACATCGGTGTCCTAGTAGGTGACTCCCCTCTGACCATCTCAGCCGTTGCTAAGAAGACGCACGGACAGATCGTCATGGTGCAGCCTGATAGCACACAAGGCAAGATGACGGCTTACTACTTTGACAATGGTGAGCAGAAAGATCTACGAGACAGCACATGGGTGGCTCTAGAGACGTCCGTCACCTTCCATGTGGAGCCTGCTGAGGGCTACGAGATGGACTACTGGCTGGTCAATGATGCCCGCCAAGAGCTAACACCTGGTATGGCTAATAATAAGGTCGTCACCGTCGAGGGCGACCTCAAGGTAGAGCCGGTACTCAAGAAGTCTGTCGTTAAGTACACGATTACGATGATTCAGCCCAAGGAGGGTGAAGGAACGTTGGTCGCTTACTATTCTGATGGTGATAATGATGACGTCACCGATGGTATGTCTGTAGAGAAGGGAGCCAAGATCACCTTCCGTGTCACTCCAGCTGAAGGCTATGTGATGGATCACTGGCTGATCAATGATCAGCGTGAGGAACTCGTAGGAGGTTCGATGAACAACTACAAGGCAATCACCGTCGAGGGCGACCTCAAGGTAGAGCCTATCCTCAAGTCAACGGCTACACCCGTCGAGAAGGTACGCCTCTCTGTCCAGGAGGAGGGCGTAGGTGGCTTTGCTATGGTTAGGTATCAGACACCTGGTAGCACCACTTGGGAGAGGCCCGCTGAGGGTACCAACCCAACACTAGACCTGCCTATCGGTACAAAGGTGAGAGTCTTAGCAAACATTTCCATCGATGGAGCTACCGTCGCCTTTACACACAATGGTAACCCAGTAGCTGCTGACCAGCTCACAGACGAAGGACTCACGTACGAGTTCACCCTAGAGGCTGCAGCTGATATCAAGGTTATCTTCACGGAGGGTGTCATAGGCTTCCAAATCTTCTACGATTGCGATAAGCACGCTACGATCACAGGTACAGCAGACGGCCAGCCATTCACAAGTGGTGATAAGCTGCCTCTAGGTGCACGTGTCGAGCTGACCGTAACACCCGAGGCTGGCTATGAGGTCAAGGATTGGGTTGATGCTGACTTCGTGCTTATCGAAGGCACTGAGTATCAGAACCCTTACACCTTCACAGTAGATGGCTCTGTAAGTGTCTTCGCTGAGATCCAAAAGAAGACCACGGCTTTCGTCAAGATTAGCTATGAGGGACCAGCTGGATACCTCGAGACTACGTACTTAGAGCCAAATGGATCGGGCAACCCGCTAAAGATCTTTGGTGACAAGCGTATCCCGCTAGGCAGTGTCGTCACAGTAAAGGCTAAGTTCTTTATGACGGGTGACTACCTAGTAGCTTATACGAACAACGGCAACCCCGTTCCCGCTGAGGCACTCACGGAGGATGGACTCGTCTACACTTTCACCGCCAATGAGGATGCTGATGTACACGCAGTCTTCTCTGAGAAGCCTGCTCCAGCAGTAGACTACACCATCACCTTTGAGGCTGGCGAGGGCGGTACGGTAACGGCTACAGTTGACATGGAGCCGATCGAGAGTGGCGCTAAGATCGCTGCTGGTACGAAGATCAAGATCCTCGCAACGCCTAATGAGGACTACGAGATCGATGAGTGGCTAGTCGATGGCGAGCCCGTTGCCAATACAGGGCTCAACTTCTACTACCTCAGTCTCTCTAAGGACACCAACGTTAAGGTGACCTTTAGATCTACAAAGCCCGAGGAGTACGTTGTCACCGTAGATCCTGTTCTGCCAAGTGCAGAGGCTGGTACGGTACAGCTCTTCAAGAAGAATGGCGATGCCGTCGAGAGTGGCAAGAGCGTCCTCACAGGCACCGAGATGTATGTCGAGGTGAAGCCTGCTGACAAGTATGAGCTGGAGAGCCTCCGGGTCAATAATGCAACGCTCAAGGTCGGTGATGAGAACCTTGTCAACCTACCTGACGGAGGATACAAGTTTGCCTTTATGGTCACCGAGGATATCACGTTCCAGGCAACCTTCAAGCTAGGTGGAGCAGTCGAGCAATTGACCGCAAGCCAGATCGTCGCTTACGTGACAAATGGCGGCACACGCCTAGAGATCGCCGGTGCTGCTGAGGGTACCGAGGTACGTCTCTACGACTACACGGGTCAGCTACTGCTCTCAAGCACAGAGCATGCGCTAGACATCAGCGCACTACCCGCAGGTAGCTACATCGTCCTCATCGGCAACTACACGACACGCATCGTCAAGTAAGACCATGCCGCCGTCCACGATAGGACTCTAGTACCACGCACCCGCTAGGGACGTAGTACAGTAAATACTTCCCGAGGGAGATCACCGCACACTGTCGGTGGTCTCCCTCGTCGCTTGAGGAGACCGCTGGGAGGCTGGCTATTAGCTAGAGTCGCACTAGCGACTAATCTCTAACCTCTAATTTCTAATCTCTAATTCGATATCCACGTGGAAAATCTCAAATCCCCACGTGGATATTTTTTATTCTCCACGTAGGCGTGAATCATTTCCTCCGAAGTTTCATTTGATTCCTCCGAAGTTTCATTTCACGCCCACGTGGAGAATTTTGTACGCCCACGTGGAGATTTACGATTTCCTACGTAGGAATCGCAGAGTTCCTCCCTTGGAACTCGAAAGTCCCTCCCTTGGAACTAAAAAGTTCCAAAAGGGGAATTACTTTTGGAACTCGCATGTGCGACAAAATCAACATAATAGAGTAACATCTTCTATATGAACTCACGGCTCGTGCGTCAGTTCCGTCAGCTCTGCGCAGATGGCGAGCCATTGGGCTGAGTACCAGCAAGACGAGGAGATGGCCAACCTGCAGTACCGCACTGCTCTAGACGACAAGGTGCGCCCCGAGCATGCTGCTCTCGAGGGGGTGACGCTGCCTATGAGCGACCCCTTCTGGGACACCGCCTTCCCGCCCAACGGCTGGAACTGTCGCTGTCACGTCATACCGGTGCTTAAGGAGGACTTTCCCCTGTCCAATAGCCAGCGGGCGCAGGACGCCTTCGACGATATGACCCAGGGCAAAGCCAGCATCTTCCGCTACAACCCCGGCAAAGAGGGCGTCATCTTCCCCCCGCACCACCCCTACTACGGCAAGCGTGGCTACAAGCACTGTCTCAACCCCCACCTCGCCACCTCCCTAGGCGACAATGAGGAGTGCGACGTAGTTTACAACACAGAGACTGAGCTATTAGAGGCACAGAATCGAGCTGCAGAGAATGTAAAAAAGAGGAAGAAAGAGATTGATCCTTATGATGGAGTAACTTTTGCTAGTGGAGACTCCACTGCTTCTGGCACTGTACTATTGTTCAGAGGGTCTTTAGATAGCATCAATAATCACGCAAAGGAACTAATTGATGTTCAAAACTGGCTTGCGAATATGTCTCCCGACAAGCAACTTGATATGAAGTATGTGGGGTGGAGTCCTGTGCGTTATAAAGAGAAGAAGGACGGGACGCTTGTCCGTAAGAATCCAGAAGCAGAACTCTTTACCTACTACGAAATAGGATTAAATGGCAAGCCCTACTATATAAATGCAAAAGCACATAGAAGTTATGGGAATAAAGAGATCATCTATACAATAGAGCCTAAAAAGCCAAAAGACTTACGGACTGGGCTACCAGATATCTATAAAAAATAAAGGAAAAGTATCTGAATGCTCCGCTCTGGTTCTACGACTGTGAGTAAGGCTGACTTCAGAAACTTCTCCTTTGCACCACAAAAGTAGCAACTATATCTCAAACTTCCAAATAACCAACTTACAAGCAGAGCAAATGCGACAGCTATCCATCTGTGAAAGAACGCAATGGAGTTTGCAATCTTCACGCAATACAAGACTCGGCACACTTTGATGAAAGTAAAATCATGTCCCCTTATAAAGAAGAAAAGGCGAAGAACTAATAACTTCCGATTTCGTACTCGGGGGATTAGTAGTTCAACGCCTTATCTAAGAAGAGTGTCGGCTTGAAGTTATCGCGCACCATTGACTTCTCTTCTTGCCAGCAAAGGTAACAACTATATCTGAGACAAGCAAATGCGATTTACATCTACAATTTCGTTTTGTCTTGGGAAGCAAGAATTAGCTAGAATGGGGAAACGATACCAAACACCGTGCATCAGGATAATATCACTACCTTTGCCTCAAATCAATCATAAAATAAAAATGGCTATGGGAAAGCATAAACAGAAAGAAAAGAAGTTCATTGCTGTCAATATGGTATTATACCCTCAAGAGAATCATCACCCTGAATGCTACATTAATTTGTTTGAGCGTATAAAGGAAAGAGGTGACATCACGATTAAGGAAGCTGACGCAAAGCCTAACAGGGTAGGGCTTTTAAACTCCTTTGAAGAAGATTCTGAAGGAGTTTATATTGGACATTATGTCGTTGGAGACCTGATTGACAGTAGGTCTGAGGGATGGAATATAGATCAAGCAACCCATCGACCATTGTCTATCCAAGGGCGGAATTTACTCCATGATGAAAGCATTTTCTTCTACTTTGTTTCCAGCAAACACCTCATTTTTATCCCAAATATTGCTCAGAGAAGAAGAGAGGAGTTTGAGGAGTTTATCAAGAAAGCTACTAAGCTAGTGGATCGCAATCTAGCGGTTGAGTTGATAGTCACCAAAGATTCCTCTAGTGTCCGTAGAGTATTTACGGCTCCCATCGTTAAGTCAATTGATGTAGAGGTATGCTACACAAACAATGCGAACAATAGTGCCGCTAAAGCGATGATGGATGGTTATATGAAAGAGAATAATATACATAAGATGCGAGTGCGTGCTGAAGCTGATAAAGGCGAAAGCATAGACCTCTTAGGAGGTGAAAATTTCTTAGGAGGGCTTGTCGGTCTAAGCGAGGATTATGGGTACACCAAGGCTGAGATTGTCAATGAATCTGGAGCTGAGGAGAAAATAGACTCTAGACGCCACCCTAAGGTTTACTTGATTAGTGAAAGTGAAGACAACCCTTTAACTGCTAAACGAATTAGACGACTATCAGATGACACAGAAGAATGACTACAAAGTGGGATGGACGGCGGTATTTGCCAATTATCCATGTAATAACTGGATGAGAGGCTTATGGGTACCCTTGGGGATTACTATAGGTCTCTGTATCACAGCATTTTTTGTTGACAGACTCATACCAATTGTCATTGATAGGCTAGTCAACTTTACTATCACGATACTTCCTGTCGTGCTTTCTATAGCCATCGCAGGGCTGTCGCTATTCGTTTCAATGGCAACCTCCAAGGAAGAGTTTTATAAACGCTATGAAGAGGGGAAGCCTTCATATATACAGCTTGTCGTTGCGACCTTTTGCGTTATATCCTTGATTTTGCTCTGCTCGATCTTTATCGGGTTACTTATTCTATTTCTTTTACCCCTCTTAGAAAGTAGATTGTGGTTTCTATGGCTGGCTTTTATTAGTCTCGTTCTTTCTACGTCTTGGGCATTATGTGCGATTCTAGATATCGTCATCAACATATCTAACTGCACTCAGTTACTCCAAATGTATAAAGACTATCCACGAGACAATCATACGTCTGCCTCCTAGTACGTTTGAAAATTATCGAGTTGTCCAATCAACTCTCTAGAGTTTATACCTCACGACAACCACCTTTTCACAGCTAACTGACTATAAATCTGAGTTGTAGTCAGTTTTCTTTTGTCTGTGTTCTTCGTTACTTTGGCTTGCCAAAGTAACATAACAATGACCGAGCTACTACAAACCCAAGCGACCACCTCGCCTCTTACCTCCCCAATCGACCATTTTGCGCCCATTTTCCCTGCCAGCTCCATTCGGGGGAGACCCTCAAAGGCTAGACCTTGGTAAATTCGCACGCAATGTTGGTAAATTTTGCGGATAACCTCAGCGAGCATAAATCGTTCATCGCAACAAATAAAGTCGCTCAAATAGCCTGCAAATAGCCTTTCATCTATCCTCAACCCTCCAAAGAGCCTAAAATCACCCCATTCTTCACTCATAACTCCTCACTCCTAACTCTCTCTAATCTCTAACTTCTAATCTCTAATTTCTCTATTTATATTTGTCAGGACGGATATTGATACTGCCCCACACGAAGGGGTTGATCGTTATATCTAGTGTGCCTGTGAAGGTAATTAGTAGGGGGAGGTTGGCCTCGTGAAGCTTGTCGAAGGAGATACCGTGGCTCTTGAGGTAGTCGGTGAGTGCAATGCGTCGTATCTCTTTGCCGGTCTGGCTGTCGGTGAGTCGTAGCACGGGCGCCTCGGCATCGATGAAGCGGAAGAGGTCAAAGCGTGCGCGATACATGTCGTCACGCTCGGAGTGCCCCATATAGGGGACGAATGGTTTGTGAGCATCGGGCAAAGGTATGCCAGCGGGGTGCTCGACGAAGGTGTAGTGCGTACCGCCCGATAGGATCTCTATCTGTGGCGCCCCTGCACCGGGGTGGAATGTGTCATAACCCTTGATGACTACATCTAGCCCTATATGAGCCGATGAGAAGGGTACGGTGTACTCGCCTCGCGGTGTGTTGCGCAGGTCGAGCAAAAGCTCAGCACGGTAGAGAGAGTCGGTGCCTCGGTAGATGCCTTTGTCGTCAGGCAAGGCTGTGATGTCTGCCTCCGCGAGTCTGTCGGAGTGAGCTATCTGCGAGTGGTCGGAGACGTTGCCCCAAGCGATGACTCGGTACTGAGCGAATGTCAAGACGGGCAGCTGAATCCCCTCGGCTAGGTCTCGACGTGTGAGTCGTTGCGTATAGCATACCGCTCCAGACTCATCATATATGTATAGCTGTCCATCCCGTATATAGTTGGGTAGGACGTTTTCGCTGCCGTCTGCATTGTAGACGAAGTTCAGTCGTGGCTCGGGGCACTGGCTCAGATCCTCATATACGCATGAGGATAGGAGTGCCGTGAGTAGCACTATGAGGGGAAGTAGTAGTACTTTCTTTGCCATTGCTGTAGCGAAGCTGGGATGAATAGAAGTTAGAGATTAGAGGTTAGAGATTAGAGCTTCTCTAGTGAGTCTCGTCTCTTGTGAATCTCTAGTGCTTCTAGTGAATCTAGTGAGTAGTGAAAGTAGTGTCGCCAGCGTGGCTCCGCCCGCCGTGGAGCGAGAGCCACGCCGCGATACTATGCTTGGAGACATACGTTAAGTCTCCGCCTTAGGCGTGATTACTTCTTGTAACCACCGTTGATGTCAGGCTTGATGTTCTGAGCGGTCCAAGTGAAAGGATTAACCTTGACAACGAGCTGCTTGCTTGCAGTTGGCTCTGGATCTGGAGTGTCAGGGTTGTCAGGATCGGGCGTACCATCCTCTTTAGTATTGAAGTTCTTGTTGAGCTCCTTGAGGTCAAGCTTGTAGATCATACCAGCTAGGAAACCACTATCGAGATCACCCGTAGCGTCCTTCATAAAGCGAGCGATGGTGACGTAGCGGTCAGTCCTCTGAGCAAGAGTAGGATCAGCAGCTAGAGCTTCAGGCGTGTAAGTAATCTTGATCTTGAGGATGACGTGATCGAAATAGTTAGGAGCTGAAGCTGACTCACTAGTCTTCTTTGGGAAGAGGTAGTAACCAGCAACCTTGGTCTTACCCTCAAAAGCAGCCTTAACATCAGCTGCGATTGCATCGTTCATCTGAGTCTGAGGCTGAGGAGCAGGAGCTGCAGCAAAGCCATTCTCACCATTGGTTACGCACATATAGCGAGCACCAGCGATGGTAGAGAGATAGTTGTTGACAAAGACTTGCTCTACAGAGATGTCCTTGAAGGCGTTCTTGTGAGTAGTCGCATTCTCTTGACCTTTGATCTTACCAGCAACCTCTAGACGAGCAACAGCAGGAACGGGACTCAGCTCGACAAAGTAAGTCGTCATACCATCCTTTACAGTTGTCGTAACATTTTTAGCGGGAGCAGACAGAGGAACCTCCGTTTTAATCTTCTTGTCCTGCAGGGTCGTGATGTCTGTGGTATTTGTGATTTTACCGTTAGCTACGAGAGAGACGGTCTTGACGACCTCTGTAACAGGCCTCTTATAGCCATCGGCACTCTTAGCTTTTTCGATCTCTTCATCGGTTAGCGTGATTTGAGTACCATCGTCTAGTGTTAGGACAACGTCCTTCGTGATGAAAGTTTGATCGCCAGTGTTTGCTGGATCCATCATAGCACGCAGCTCAGCATCGTTGATACGGATGCTCAGTTGTGCAACCTCATTCTTTGGCTCATCCTTCTTACAAGAGAAGAGCGCTAGTGCCATCAGGGCGATGGCGGCCATCTTCATGTACTTCATAAAGTTTGATTAGTTGATTAAAGTGAATATTCTGTTTGATGATTTGTCTAGTTGGTGGGAGAAGTAGCGATTTGTAGGGGCGGACCTATGTGTCCGCCCGTTCTCGTCAGAGCGTTGTTTGCCATATGGGCGGACACGCAGGTCCGCCCATACATTTCGTTCTTCATTTCGTTTGGTTCTTTGTTTACTCTAGTTCGGTGTCTATATTAATATGTGTCCAGCCGGAGACGTCAACATGTACCGCTGCGGAGGCTTCCTCAGGTCGCTCATCGGTACGCTCGCGGCGTGGTATGATCACGGTACTACCGTCTATCGTCGTAACACCGGGCTCGGTATTCATCGAGAAGAGCGGATTGAGGTACTTGAGGTCGATACGATATATCTTACCTGGGTCAAAGGCTACGAGCGACTTGTCGGCACCGCCCTCGGTGACGAGAAACTTGCGTATGGTGATGAAGCGTCTGAGTGTCTGTATAGTCTTCTCTTCGACACGCGAACAGGCGTAGACGTAGTCGCCTTTATCCTTATTGTAAACCATTGCGTCGAAGTAACCGACACGGGTGTGTAGCGTATACTCGACCTCTACAATGATATGATCTAGCGCCTCGGGATCTGTAGCAGAGCCTGGGTAGATCTGATAAGCGTCTACCTTGCCAGCGGTCATCCGCTTAGTATAATCTTTGGCACCTCCTAGGGCATCAAAGAGGGTGTGCATATGCTCGTTGTGCCCTGTCCAAACTTTATGGATCAGATCATATTTGTCAGCAGTTAAGGAGTCACGATCCTTGTTGGCGGCATTGGGCGTCTTCTTATAATTATTGATGTAGATGCCTCGTATGGTGAAGTCCGTTATATAGCGTATCGGGAGTTCGCAAGGGCTGGCTACGTACGAGTAGCCTTCATCAGGATAGACCTTCATCCTCTTGGCAACGATGTCATCAGCGATTGCTTTTTTCGACTCTGTGGGTATAGTTATATTACCAGAGATCTCTAGTCGTGCTACGTTGGGCACTGGCTTAAGCTCTACGGTGAGCTTGTTTGATGAGAGAGCCTTTACGGGTGTCTTTGGAGCTACGTAAGGGACGCTGTGTAGGAAGCTTTTGGTTGCATCTTCAGCCCCACCTAGGTCCTGCAAGTCATATATAGATAGTGTATTGAGGTTGTCGGGCTTCAAGACACCGCTACGCCCAGCGACGGCAGAGACTTGGGCAACGGACTGGCGCACCTTGATCTTGTAGCCATCACCCATCGCGTTATTTATATCTTTTTTGCTCTTGAGCTCGACACGATAAGGCTCGGTGGGTTCGCCCGCAGCATTGTAGAAGAAAAGTGTGATGGGGTTGTAAGCGCCTACCTCGTAGGCGTTCTGTGCCGCACCATCTTCTATGGTGCGGAAGGGGTGTATAGGCGAAAACCTGATGAGGAGTGTCAACTCCTCATCACTCCCCTCTAGAGGGGAGCGGCCACAACTCGTCGTAGCCACTACGACGAAGAGCATGCCAGCGAGGAGTAATAATATGTTGTGAATGCGTGATCGCATGAGAATGAGAACGTTTCTTTTATGCATCTCTTGGCGCAAAGGTACAATGTTCCTTTGGAACAGCAGTTTGCAAAATCGATATTTTGTTTGACAAAGTCTGTTTGTTTGAAAAAGTCTGTGTTGAGGATTAGGAATAAAAAGGAAGTAGGAGGTAAACGCCTATGATTAGTGTTTACCTCCTACTCGATTGATGAGAAGACTAGTGACGATGCATTAGTCTCGTATGGTGACTATCTTGTCGCCGTATTATGCTTCCTTGCCGAGAAGTATCTCGAGGCACTTAGCAGCTGAGTAGGCGACAGGTGTACCTGGGCCGAAGATAGCTGCGACGCCTGCCTTGTAGAGGAAGTCGTAGTCTTGCGCTGGGATGACACCGCCAGCGGTGACGATGATGTCAGGACGTCCGAGCTTGCGTAGCTCCTCGATGACCTGCGGGATAAGCGTCTTGTGTCCTGCTGCCAGTGAGCTGACGCCTAGGATGTTGACGTCGTTCTCGACAGCCTGACGAGCACTCTCCTCAGGGGTCTGGAAGAGAGGACCCATATCGACATCAAAGCCGCAGTCGGCATAGCCAGTGGCTACTACCTTAGCACCACGGTCGTGACCGTCTTGTCCCATCTTGGCAATCATAATACGAGGCTGACGCCCCTCACGCTGTGCAAACTCCGCAGCAAGCTGCTTAGCATACTCCAGCTGCTTGTCATGTCCTGATTCTTTTGAATACACGCCACTGATCGTTCTAATTACTGCACTATATCGTCCTACGACCTCTTCGCAAGCGTCGGATATTTCGCCTAGCGAAGCACGTAGACCTGCTGCCTTGACGGCTAGCTCGAGAAGGTTGCCCTGCTTGGTGCGTACACACTCGGTGATCTCCTTGAGAGCTGCTTGTACAGCCTGCTCATCACGATGAGCACGTAGATCCTCTAGACGAGCTACCTGGCTCTGACGTACAGAGGTGTTGTCGATCTCTAGGATCTCGATCGGATCCTCGTGCTCTAGGCGGTACTTATTGATACCGATGATCACCTGCTGGTTGGAGTCGATACGAGCCTGCGTACGTGCGGCTGCCTCCTCGATACGCATCTTGGGGAGGCCAGTCTCGATAGCCTTAGCCATACCACCGATCTTCTCGACCTCCTGGATATGCTCCCAAGCTCTGTGAGCGATCTCGTCCGTGAGGGTCTCTATATAATAGGAGCCACCCCATGGATCGATAGAGCGGCAGACCTGCGTCTCCTTCTGGATGTAGATCTGCGTATTACGAGCGATACGAGCTGAGAAGTCGGTCGGCAAGGCGATCGCCTCATCAAGCGCATTGGTGTGTAGCGACTGCGTGTGACCGAGAGCTGCTGCCATAGCTTCGATACAGGTACGCCCGACGTTGTTGTAGGGATCCTGCTCGGTGAGTGACCATCCAGAGGTCTGGCAGTGCGTACGGAGCATGAGCGACTTAGGATTCTCAGCGCCAAAGCTCTTGACCACCTTAGCCCATAGCATACGTGCGGCACGCATCTTAGCGATCTCCATAAAGTGGTTGACGCCGATACCCCAGAAGAAGGAGAGACGTGGTGCAAACTTGTCCACGGGGATGCCTGCGTTGATACCAGCACGGAGGTACTCGATACCGTCGGCGATAGTGAAGGCGATCTCGATGTCGGCCGTAGCACCAGCCTCCTGCATGTGGTAGCCGGAGATGGAGATAGAGTTGAACTTTGGCATCTTCTGCGAGGTGTACTCAAAGATGTCGGCGATGATCTTCATCGAGAATTCAGGCGGATAGATGTAGGTGTTGCGCACCATGAACTCTTTGAGGATATCGTTCTGAATGGTGCCGGCCATCTCCTCGAGCTTAGCACCCTGCTCTAGTCCAGCATTGATGTAGAAAGCGA
>OHTB01000658.1_pt1 | contig 18767 bp, 14 predicted proteins | sample 1578771 | NCBI WGS metagenome assembly OHTB01 (sample SAMEA3879516, study PRJEB24766) | human gut metagenome | biome: human-associated habitat; feature: feces | place: USA | collected 1985/1987 | reverse complement strand
GCATTGAGCTGGTGGAATAAAAACAAAAAAGCCCTGTTTGAACGGAGGGCTTTTTCTTAAAAAAATTATCGGGCAGAATCAATATAACTGCGGACATCAGTGCCAAAAGTCTGATCAACGTATTTGGTCAAATCAGACGGCTTTTCATGGAAGCGCTCCGCTTCGGCCTGAGCCTGCAAAACCTCGTCAATCTTCAGTTTCGACTCAATAGCATCGCGTTTTTCCGCAGCTGTGGGCGCACCGCGAACTGCCGCCAGGTTAAACATAATATGGGCGGTGTATAAATCTTTGGTATATTTTTCGCCGCGGGCCAGAATATCGCCCAAAGCCATCATGGCGGGAACATGCCCCTGGCTGACGGCCAATTTGAGATATTTAACGGCATTGCCATAGTTTTGGGGTAATCCGAGACCATTGACATACATCAGAGCCAAAATATACTGTGCTTCGTCAAACTTGGCTTCGGCAGCCGTTTTCATCAAAACAGCAGCCTTTTTATAATCGCGGTCGCGGAGACGGCCGGTATAATAAGCATAACCCAGCATAAACTTGGCGGTCGGGTTATTCAGCTCAGCCCCTTTTTCAAACATATCCATTGCCTGAGCGGTATCTTTGACCACACCGTTGCCGGTGATGAGAATGAAAGCCAGATTAACGGTGGCTTCGGCATTGCCGAGTTTTGCCGCTTTTTCGAACAAAATCGCCGCCTTGGCGGTATTGCGCTCAATACCGATGCCGCTATAGTAAAGGCTGCCGAGATTGTTGAGGCCGACATTGTCGTTTTGCATCGCGGCCTTGGCATAATACTCAAAAGCTTTATCATAGTCCACCTTGGCGCCGTTTTCGCCGTAAAGATAAGAATATCCCAACAGCAACTGGGCGTTGACATCGCCTTTTTCCGCCAGCTTAACGGACTGCTCAAGCGGCGAAAGGCGTTTTTCGTCGGCAACATTCAGCTTGGGCGCCTCATCCTTTTTTTTGCTTTTGAAATTAAGGAAAGAGAAAATGCTGTCCTCATCATCGTCTTCGGCCGTCTTCTTTTCCGGTTTAGACGCCTCGGGAGTTCCGTCGAACAAAGAGATGAAAGCGTCGTCATTGCCGGCCAACGCCGGCGTTCCTGAAAAACTGACTGCAAGCAGCAGCAAAAGTAATAATCTCAGCATATTTTTCCCTAATATTTTAATCTTTTGTTCTGAGTGGCGATATATGTGAACATATTAATGTTGCCCGCGGATTTTGCAACCTTTTTATTGTCTTTAGCGACAGACTGGGGATTCAGATATATTCTTCCGGCCTCTTCTTCCCGGGCGGGAACAGCCTTGACCGGATAATGAGGAAGTTTGACATGACCATCATCCATTGCCTGAAGAACCTCATACTCATCATTAGTTCCGGCTAAATAGTGTGCATCTAAATAAGAGCCATCAATACCTTTCATACTGTAGCGGTTTTCCACATCGCGGATGTCTGCGAGATATTTTCTTTTAATCTCCGGCAGATAGCGGTCAAACACATCGTACAGCTGGTCGGAGACATAACTGAAAGTATTGCTGTCGAGCGCCTGGACGGTCCGAACGTAAAAGTTCTCACGGATGTAGTCCCGGCATTCGGGATAAGTACCGTCTTTTTGGGGCTTTTTACCTTCATAACGAAACTGGTCTTCCATAATGCGGACGTCTTTAAGAACTTCAATATTTTCTTTTTCAAAGCCAACACCGCTGACTTTGCGGATATCTTCCCGAATCTGAAACAGTTTGAGCTCTTTTTGTTTTTTGGCAATATACTGTTCACGGGTCATTTTTTCCGGTTCGGGAAAACCGTTGATTTCCGTCTCAAGCGTCCGGTAAACCTCATAGCTCTTATGCGTCATTTTATAATATTTTTCGTATACGGCAGTCATTGCCATAAACTCGGCCTTAAACCCGCCGGGCAGATGTCCGATGAACTTAAAATCACGGTGATTGCGCGGATTGTCGGAGAAAGCCAGCCGCTGCTCGGGATTAACCGGCAGAATGTTGCCCTTATGTTTATCCTTAATCTCAGAGGGGTTTACAAAGACATAAGGATCTTTTTCCATAAGCATAAACGTGCCGCGAACGTCTTTGAAACGGTTGCAGATAGTCGTGCAGCGGAGAATGTCGTTAACGTTTTCGACCGGACGAGGAATAGCCGCCAACTGTTGACGACAACGCGGGTCGTCGATATGTCCCTGATAGCGCCTGACAACCTCCCGGCATTTGGCTTCATATTTGCGGGCATAATTACTATTCGGGCCTATCTTTTCAATAATGCGTTCAACAGACTTCAGCTTGCCCAGCGAGACATACAGCGGCTGGCCGTTGTCGTCGTGAAACTCGAGAACCATAGAGGTGAACGGCGCAATGTGCTGGATGAGATAAAGATTTTCGCGGTCGACCTCTCCGGTGTCAATATTTTTATAATAGACCCGGGGCTTTTGACCGCGCGAACGGCAAATGGCGTCATAAAGTTCCTTATAGGGAGCCATAGTATTTTCGCAATAAGGACGCAGATAGTCGTAGTCAAACTGCGTTATGGTACCGTCAGCCAAATAAGAATCAAGCTTTTGCATTCTTATTTCGTCCTGCTGCTTTTGGATAGCGTTGACCTCGTCAACAGAAAGATCAGACAGTTCGCGGCCTTGTAAAATTTCCGCCAGTTCCTTATCATATTTAACCATAACGACACATCCCTATTTTGTCCATTTGTCATAATACAATAAAAGACAGCTTTGAGCAAGCTTAAAAAGACAAAGTTATTTAGATTAGATAATTCTTATTTTCTTCAATCCTACCCGAAAAGGCATAAAAAAAGGCGGTATCTGCTACCGCCTTTTGAACATTTATACTGAAACTTAGAACAGCTGCAGCACACCTTGGGCGGCTTGAGAGGCCAGGCTCAAAGAGTTGATTGCCAATTGCTGTCTGGTTTGCAGGGCCAGCATATTTGCAGACTCTTCGTTCATATCGGCCAAAGTCAGGTTATCGGCACCCTCGGTCAGCACATTGACCAAGCTCTTGGTAAAGCTCTGGCGGTTTTGCACGATGCTGTAGTAGTTACCATAGTCAGAGGCCATAATACGCAGGCTACTGATAGCTTCTTCGGTCTGGCGGATAGATGTTTCGATATCTTCATTGGTCTGCCAGTTGTTGACAGCCTCATCCAACATCAAGCCTACAGAAGAAGCATCCGTACCTTTAACCTCAATTTGAGAAGAACGGTCTTCGTTGAAGATAACGGTCAAGGTATTCATCTGCAACAGGTTGATACCTTTGTAACCAGCATCTTTAGCCAGATTGTCAATCTGAGTTAAAATCTCATTAAACTGCAACGCGTACTTCTGACGATCAGTATTAACAGCAACTGTAGAAGTAACATCGTTGGTGGGAGTGCCTGCAGCCGGATCTTTGCCCAAGCCGGCAAGATCTCCAGCACCAGTTGCTTTAATATTATAGCCGGCTTTTGCGGTAAAAGTGATTTTGCCGGTTTTATCATCAACCTTAATATCGACAATCTTAGCAAACTCAGTGCCACCGGCCTCAATTGCTTTTTTCACCTGTGCAACATAATCGTCAAGAGATTTGGCCTGCAAATCAGCAGCTTCCAATTCTGCATTAACCTTATCGACAGCATCTTTCAGGCTTTTATCCAGAGTAGTACCATCGGTTCTGGTTACTTCAAACTTCAAAGAAGTGCCGGTAGCCGTTTTCGGCGTGGTAGGAACACCCACATCACTAAACTTTGCCTGCAGGCCTTTAATATCGGTTTTGGAAGCAACGTCACGGGCAGAGTTGGCAATAGCCTTAGCCTGCTCAACAAAATCCGTAATTGCTTCAATACCCTCGTTGGCTGCCTGAATTGTCTGAATACCCTGTCCCATACTGTCCAGCAATGCGCTTAAGTCGCTTGCACGGTTGTTTAAGGATTGGGCGGTGTAGTAGCTTGAAGCGTTGTCGATTGCCGAGTTAACCTTCAAGCCGGTCGAGAGGCGTTCCTGTGTGGTGTCCATCAGACTCTGAGTGTTCTGCAGGGACAACAGGTTTGTACGCATGCTCGCTGTAAGTGAAATATCTGCCATTTTCTTTCTCCAATACTATGGAACACATAACTTGTGACCGTCTTACTGACGATACAAGTTTAGAATATCATATTTTTTAGTTCGTTTAAACCTTTTTTTTCATAATAGTATGTTCTAGCGCATATTTGCAAATAAATAGTTAATGACAAGGAGTTCTCAAAATACGGCGGATTTCCGGGACTTGAGAGGCCTAAATTCACATCACTTTCTTTACATCAGCCTGTCAAACATTTTTCTCTGTTAACAATTTACATCAGAGCTTATGAATAAATTATTAACAATTTTGAAAAAAAGACTCGGGAAAATGTATTTTATTTACATCTTACAATAAGCTATAAGCATTAAGAGCAGGATTTCAAGGTTTCGCCAAACAATTCTTCCTCTTTTTTGAGCAGTTTGTCGGCGTTTTTAATGGCGCTGTAGTAATCTGAATTAATGATGTTTTCGGTTACCGGCGCAATATAGGGAATCAGGCTCGGCGCGGCTTTTTGCAAATCGCGGACGTACTCAAGGTACATATCCTGCAATTTGTCGTCGCCGCGGGAGAGATACATTTGCTGAACCACAAAATAGACCCTCTTGCAGGGCGTGTTGGCTTCTTTTTCGCGGAGAATGAATTTTTCGCGCAGGATAGGAACGTTCCCCTCAATATAAAAACGCGTACGCTCACCGTCATTGGTAATCAATGACTCGCCGATGATAATGCTTTCATGTGGTTTGAGTTCAATTTTAAGGGGCATAGCAGTCTCCTTCCCGCTTAGTATTAGTATAGATTAACTTCAATTGCGCCCTCATTATATAATTGTTTTTATTTTTTTTGCAAATCTTTATTTTTTTATGTATAAGTAATTAACAAGTAAAAAAAACAAGGAAACCAGATGACTACTTTTAAAAAGACGCTTTCGACCGAAGAAAAGGAAATTTACCTTAAAGCACTTATATATATATTAAGCAAGGAAGAGAGAAAATGCGCGGACAATGACGAATATCTGCGTCAACAGGCCGAGCAGGCCGGGTTTGACCCCGCGGCCGTCAAAAAAATCAAGCCGGCAAAAAAAGCCGACGATTTGATTAAGGAACTGAAACAGGTTTCCAGTATGCGGCTCAAACGCTACATCATCCGCGAAATGATTATGCTGGCGATGGCCAACCACGAGCTCAGCGACGAAGAAATGGCCGCAATCTATACCATCGGGATGAACATCGGCATCAAGGAAGACAAAATCAACGACTTTTTCCTGTGGGCTGCCGAAGGGCTGGAATGGCAGCTGGCCGGCGTTAAACTGGTGGAAGAAGATTTATAATACAAGAGAATAAGATGTTTGAGCCGCCAATTTACACGATAAAGTCGGCCGGTTTGGCCTTTGGCAACAATCAACTGTTTCGCAATGTGGAATTCTACATCAACCGGGGAGACAAAATCTGCCTGGTGGGGCGCAACGGCTGCGGAAAATCCACCCTGCTGAAAGTTATTGCCGGAAAACTGGAACCCGACCGCGGAGAAATTTTCATTCAGCCGGGAACCAAAGTCGCCTATATGCCGCAAGACCCCGACTTCAGCGGGTTTGCCACCCTGCGCGATGTGGTGCTGGCCGGACTGCCGGCCGACGAACACGGGCTGGAGTACAAGGCCGACATTCTTATCGGGCAGCTGGGCATTTTGGAACAACAACCGGTAGCAAGCGCTTCCGGCGGCGAAAAACGCAAGGCCGCCCTGGCTCAGGCGCTGGTTTCAGAACCGGACATTCTGCTTTTGGACGAGCCGACCAACCATCTCGACCTGCCGACAATTGAAAAGCTTGAGAAAATCATCGAAACCTTTAACGGTGCGGTGATGCTGATTTCGCACGACAGGATGTTTCTCAACAATACCTCGAAGACGACTTTCTGGCTTGACCGCGGCGTTATGCATTGCAACAACAAAGGCTTTAAGTTTTTTGAAGAGTGGCAGGAGCAGGTTATCAATCAGGAGCTGATTGAGCAGCATAACCTCAACAAAAAAATCGAAGAAGAAACCGAATGGCTGCACAAAGGCGTGACCGCCCGCCGCAAACGCAATATGGGACGGCTGCGCAAACTGCAACAGCTGCGGGCCGAGCGGCGCAATCAGATTAAGCAGGCCGGCAGCATCAATCTCAACGTGGAAGAAGGCGATTTTCGCTCCAAGCTGGTTATTGAGGCCAAGCATATTTGCAAGAGTTTCGGCGAACGCGAAATTGTCAAAGACTTTTCTACCCGGGTGATTAAAGGCAACAAAATCGGCATTGTCGGCCCTAACGGCGCCGGCAAAACGACCCTCATCAAACTTCTGACCAAACGATTGGAGCCGGACAGCGGATTTGTGCGCATCGGCAAAAACCTGCAAGAGGCTTATTTTGACCAAAACAGGCTGACGCTCGACCCGAAAAAAACGCTCTGGCAGACCTTGTGCGACAAAGGCGACCATATTTTGGTACACGGGCAGTATCGCCATGTGGTGGCGTATCTTAAAGACTTTTTATTCAAGCCGGATCAGGCGCATTGTCCGGTGGCGGCGTTGTCCGGCGGAGAGAAAAACCGCCTGATGCTGGCGGTCGCCCTGGCTCAGCCGTCCAACTTTCTGGTTTTGGACGAGCCGACCAACGATTTGGATATGGATACGCTGGACCTGCTTCAAGAAGTGCTGGACGACTATCAGGGGACTATTCTGATTGTCAGCCACGACCGCGATTTTCTTGACCGGGTGGTAACTTCGGTCATTTATATGAAAGGTGACGGAACGGTCAGCGAACACGCAGGAAGTTACAGCGAACTGCTTGAAAAAATTAAGGGACAGCAGGAAAACGCCGCGGCAGCCAAGCCTACTGCAAAAAAAGCCGACAAGAACAAAGAAGACAAGCCCTCCGCCGCCAAACCGGCCGGCAACAGCCGCAAGCTCAGTTACAAGCAGCAGCGGCTGCTTGAGGTTTTGCCTCAGGAAGTGGCCAAACTGGAAGAAGAAATCGCAGCCATAGAGGCCGAGCTCGGCGACAGTTCGCTTTACACCGAAAATCCCGAAAAATTTGACCGTCTGACCAAAGATCTCTGTGCCAAGCAAGAAGAAAAAGACGCCAAAGAAAGCGAATGGCTGGAAATTGCGGAACTGGCCGGCGGCAGCGGCGCAGGCAACGTTTAAGCAAACCCAGGGATTGTTTGAAAGAAATATGCCGAACGGACACGGACTTTTGCGGTCACAAGCCGACGGTGAAACAACCCGAATCTAATTCTCCCGAGGATAAACGACTTTTCCGTCGAGCACGTCTTTGATAGTGTATAAATCCTGACTGACCAAAATCAGTTCTTCCGGACGGACTTTTTCCACATTCAGCTGCTGTTCCTGGCTTTCGACGATTTCCAGCATATTTTCATAATTGATTTTATCCGGTCCGTGTTTGGACATATGCTGCAAAATGTTCCGGTTGGTTTTTAAATTCTCTTTTAAATAAGCGGTTTTAACCGCAGCCTTAAGGCGTTGTTCAACATAGAAAAAACGGTCGGCGTCCCAACCCTCGTTCTTCAGCCAGCGAACCAGCTGCGGAGAAAAGCCTTCCGAGGGAATGGTATTGGTGAGGGAAATCTGCAACAGCCCGTACCGGCTGATGTCCTTTTGCATAAACTCAGACCACAACTGCAAAAAAGAGACGGTTTCCGGGTATGTTATCGCCTCGCCAATCCGGGGCGGGTTATCAAAGCCGTAAAGGTTTATTTTGCCCAAACGCGGCAGCGGCGTGCTGATAATCCAAGCCAGCAAAACAACCGCCGTAAAAAGAACGGAATAACGATGACGCTGTAAAAACATGGCTACCACCGCAAATTGGAGATGACGTAGTTGGGCGAAACGTCAAAATTATTGGACAATTCGCGGGTTTTGGCAACATCGGGAATATACCCTTCGCCCAGAAAGTTTACATGTACGCCTTTGGACACCAACATCGAATCCAAACTCAGCAACTCAGCGCCCTTAATATCGGTGGCAAGGTTGTCACCGATAACCAAAACAGAGCCGGAGCTGCCGTCAAGACAATAGTTGAAAACAGCGCTGTCCGGTTTGCCCAGCGTGATAATCCGGCCGCCCATTACCGCATATTGTTCGGCAACGGCACCGGGAGCCAGGCAGATTTTGCCGTTTTTGAAACTGGAAGTGTCATTGCCGGCACAGACAAAAGGCAGCCCCAAGGCAGCTGCGTGTTCCAAGGCCGGCAGATAAGCTTCGAGCGTATCAGAAACGTCGGCAACTTCATTCATATAGATGAAGTGAGCATTTTCCACCCGGTCAACGGGCTGAAAATCTAAACCGCTGAACACGCCGTCATCCGCCGCTGAGCCCAGGTGAAAGTAATTGTTGCCGACGGCGGCGAAGTCTCCGCTGCGGACCTTGAGCTTATAGTGCAAGATTTCGCCGGCACTCATAATGCAGCTAAAGACATTCATGGAAACGCCGTTTTTGAGGAAAAAACCGGCAATCGCCGCTACCCGCTGAGCCGAATTGGTGAGCAGAATGACTTTTTTGCCGTTTTTATGAAGGCTGTTCAACGTTGCGGCAACATTGGGAATCAGGCCGTTGCCATCCGTAACGACGCCGTTAAAACCTAGCAGAAAAGTGTCATAATTATCGGCCACTTTCGATAAATTGACTATGGGTTTTATCATTTTCATTCTTTAGATTCCCGTATTTTGCACAAACTTTGGACAAAGAATAGAAGATTTCTGCGATTATGACAAGAAAATAAACAAAGTTTTACACTTAAATAGCCTTAACTTCCTCCCAAAAACAATGCCGACAGAAACAAGTTCTGCCGGCATTGCAAAAAGGGTGAACAATTATCAGAAAAACAAATCGCGTTTGCCCTGCCTTATCTGCTCCATACGCTCCAAAAGCTTCGCTTTCAGCGGGCTGCTGTCGGGATAGTCGCGGACTTCGCGCTCAATCGTCGGCAGCGCTTTGACCAAAGTCGCTTCGCTGGCGTAGTCCTGCAAAAATTCCAACAACGTCAAAATGCCGTTGGGCGTGCAAAACTGCTGGACAAATCCCGGACGGGCGACTTCCATAAAATGTTCGCCGGTTCGGCCGAGGCGGTAGCAGCCGGTGCAAAACGAAGGCAAAAACCCGGCTTCGCACAGCTCTCCGACAACTTCATCCAGAGGACGGTCGTCGCTGAGGCAAAACTGGCTCCGTTTGTCGCTTTCGTCCTTGCTCAGAGAATATCCGCCGATACCGACGTTAGAGCCGGCATCAATTTGCGAAATTCCGTAGCCAATGGCTTCGTTACGCAAGGCGACCGGTTCTCTCGCCGTCAGAATCATTCCCGTGTACGGAACGCTCAGGCGGATAACCGCAATCATTTTCATAAACTCGCGATCGCTCGGCGCATACGGCGGATGATTGGAAAAATCAGTGCCTATCGCAGGTTCGATGCGCGGAAAAGAAATGGTGTGCGGACCGACGCCAAACTTCTGTTCAAGATGTTTGGTGTGGTAAAGCATTGCCAAAGCTTCAAACTTATAGTCATAAAGACCGATTAAAGCTCCCATACCTACGTCGTCAATTCCGGCTTCCATCGCACGATCAAACGCAAACAGGCGCCAGAGGTAATTCGACTTCGGGCCGCTGGGATGACGCGCCTTATAGGTTTCGCGGTGATAGGTTTCCATAAATATCTGGTAAGTTCCTATTCCCGCCGCCTTGACGGTCTTAAAACCTTCAACATCAAGCGGCGCAGCATTAATGTTAACGCGGCGGATGGCTCCTTTTCCCTCTTTGACGCCATAGGTCCGACGGACGACCTCGGCGATGAATTCCGGGCTGTAGCGCGGATGTTCGCCAAAGACTTCTATCAACCGTTTATGCCCCAGAGACTGCAAGGCGCGAATTTCCTGCTCCAGACGCGAAGGCGTCAAGGTATCGCGGACGACTTCCTTGTTGGAACAGCGCAAACCGCAGTATTCGCAGTTGTTGATACACTCGTTGCCGATATACAACGGTGCAAACAAAACAATGCGATTGCCATAGACCTTTTTCTTTAACGTGCGGGCGGCTTCTTCGATTTCTTCAATCAGTTCGGGGTCCGTTACATTTAAAAGTGCGGCCATTTCTTCCGGCTCAAGACACAAACACTGCGCAACCCGGCTGATATCCTGCGATTTTTCAATAATTGCGCGAATACGTCCCTTGTCGTTGCAGGGCTGACCCAAAAGCCTGAAAATTTCATCTTCGGGGATAAAACTTTCCAAGCCGGTCACATCTACTTGAGGCAAACCGTAAGCGGTGCCAAAATGTTCATCTTTTTTCATCTTTTTTGAGATTTTAATAATGTTAATACTAATAGTTCCAAGATTATTTCAATTTAGAACTATTTAGACAAAAGTCAAGCGCCGGAAATTTTATTTTATGCGCCGGTAGGCCTCCAATGCCTCGGGAAACGGCTGGAGCACCCGTTCCAGAACGCCTTTGAGTTCGGAAATGCAGACGCCGTAATTGGTAACCGGCACGTCAACCTGTTCACAACGATTGATACGGGAAAGGATTTCCCGCCGATTCTGCATACAACCGCCACATTGGATCACAACCCTGTAAGCCGAAAGGTCAGCCGGAAAATCGTGTCCGGCGACATGATTGATTTCGAGTTCTTTGCCGCTTTTGGCACGCAGCCAACGGGGAATCTTTACCCGGCCGATATCATCCTCGACAGCATGGTGCGTGCAGGATTCCGCTATCAGAACCCTATCGCCGTCGGAGAGCCGGCGCAGTGCCGCCGCTCCTTCAACCAGGCGGATAATGTCGCCTTTCAGCCGCGCCATCAGAATCGAAAACGTGGTGCAGGGAATGTTTGACGGCGTATTGGCAACCATAAAATCCACGACCTGAGAATCACATACCACCAACGCCGGCGGTTGTTTGAGATTAGCCAAAGCAGCGCCATATTCGCTTTCTCTGACCACCATCACAACCTGCCCATGGTCGAGGCCGTCGCGGATGGCCTGCACCTGCGGCAGAATAAGGCGGCCTTTGGGCGCTTCAAGGTCTATCGGCACAATCAATACGACGGTGCTTCCGGCCGGCGCCAAATCGCCCAGCAGCGGCGGCGTATGAATAAAATCTTCGGGAACGACTTTCAGCAAAGCCGCCTTAAAGCGATTGAGCACCTCGGTACGGCTGTTTGCATCGGTCGAGTTTACGGCAATGCCGTCGCCGTCGGAGGGCAGAATGTCCGCTTTGTTAAAAATTTTGACTACGGGCAGCTTCCGTGCCGCCGCCTCGTCCAAAATCTGTTGTTCATATTCGCCGATGCAGTTGCCTTCGCAAACCAAAACAATGACATCGCTGCGTTCAAAAACGGCACGGGTTTTCGCCAGACGGGCGTCCGACAAAGCGGTTTTGTCGCCAAAACCGGCGGTATCCAGCCACACGACAGGTCCTACAGGCAAGAGTTCCTGTGTTTTTTCAACAACGTCGGTGGTGGTTCCCGCCTCGGCTGAAGTTATCGAAATATCCTGGCCGGCAACCAAATTCAAAAAACTTGATTTTCCGGAATTGACCCGCCCCATCAGGGCTATATGGAGGCGCATTCCTTTGGGCGATTTATCCATTGGCAAAAGTCCTTTCAATTAATGCGGCGATGGCCGGAGAGGCTGGTGATGACGTAATTTGCTATCGTCAGCCCAAAGATGGCGGTGATGGTCGGCAAAGACCCCAGCGTATGACGGACACGTCCGGCGGAAGCATCGTCTCCGTCAAAGGCCAAAGCCGTTTCGGGCAGGCAGACTTGCTCGTCGGAATAAACACAGTTGATTCTGCTGATTTCTAGGCCGCGTTTGCGTAACCGTTTGCGGATAAACTTGGCAAGGCCGCAGTTTTTGCTGGCACTCAAAGTTCCGCATTTGATAAACGAGGGATCGGTTTTTAATGCCGCCCCCATTGACGAAATAAAAGGTATTCCGCGTTCATAAAGCGCTTCCATCAGACAGCATTTGGGATTAAGCGCATCAATGGCATCCACCACGAAGTCAACCGGAATGTCCAGCAGCTGAGGCAAGGTGTCGGCATTGACGAACATATCTCTGGTTTCGACAATACAGTCGGGATTAATGTCCAGCACCCGGCGGCGGGCAACCTCGGTCTTCTTTTGTCCGACAGTCGAAGTCAGCGCCAAAATCTGACGGTTGATATTGCTCTCATCAAAGACATCAAAATCAACCAAAACCAGGCGTCCTATCCCGGAACGGGCCAATGCCTCCAGAGCATAGCCGCCAACCGCGCCGAGACCGACAACCATAACGGCGGCATTTTGCAAACGGGACAGCCCCTCATCTCCCAAAAGCATTCGGGTACGGGTTAAACGATCAGTTGCAGACATTGATAAATCCTAACGCATTTTGATATGTTTGACTAACAAATTCTTCCAGGTTTTCTCCGCGGGCCGCCGCCAGTTTCTCTGCCAAGCAGGGCAGAAACGCCGGCTCAGATTCCCGGTTTCGCTCCAACGCCTGATAAGGACCGTCGCTTTCGAGCAGCAGACGAACGGCCGGAACGGCGCGGACTACGTCTTCGCAGTTTGTTTTCTTTAATATCGACTGTGAAAAAGAGACATAGCCGCCCGCAGAAACAATCTTGGGCACAACCTCCTGCGGACCGGTAAAAGAGTGCATAACAAACTGCGTCGGAAGCTCTGTCCAAACCTTTTGCAGCCATTCCCACGCCTTGACGGCATGCACCAACAACGGACGTTTAAAATTACGGGCAAGCTCGGCCTGAGCCCGAAAAACCGACAATTGCGGCTCAATTTCCGAATTATGCAGGCGGTCAAGACCGGCTTCTCCGACCAGCGCTGCCGGGCAACGCCGCAGATAAGCTTCCAGACGTTTTTCCCAACCGGGACGCGCCTGCCCGGCATACCAGGGATGCAAGCCATATGCGGGAACAACCACTTCGGGGTAGGCCTCCGCCAAAGCGGCAACCTCGGGCCAGTCCTCCTCGGTCACAGCGGCACAAACAAATTTTTCGACACCGGCAGCCCGTGCGCCGGCAATTATTTGCGGTGCACTTTTTGTCTTATAATCTTGCAAATGGATATGGGTGTCGATAAATTGCATATTAAATATGACCTGTAATTGAATTTGTTAGGATTTTAGGTAATTATGAGCGTTTTGACAAGACCAATATTGGAAATCGATTTAAACAATTTAGTAGAAAATTACAAGATGCTGCAAAAACTGGCGCCGAAATCCGCCAGCGCCGCCGTTGTCAAAGACAATGCTTATGGCCTTGACGCGGGAGTTGTAGCAGACGTTTTGTATCAGGAAGCTAACTGCCGCAACTTTTTTGTAGCACATGCCGTGGAAGGGGAAATCGTTGCGAATGCTGCCCCCGAGGCAAAAATTTATGTTTTGCAGGGAATCGGCGAAGACAGTCTGCCGGTATTTAAGCGGGTGCCGCAGTTGGTTCCGGTTATCAGCTGTCCGGAGATGTTTGCCTTTTGGAAAGAAAACCGCCTTAAAGGCGTCAAACCGGTCATCCATGTGGAAACCGGACTGAACCGCCTGGGATTCAGGGAAAAAGAGCTGGCGGCATTAAGCCCGGAAGACATTAAGGAATTCGGTATGGTTATGTCGCATCTGGCCTGTGCCGACGAAAAAGACCATTTTATGAACGCACATCAGTTGGAAAATTTCAAGCACATCAAGGAAACTTATTTTCCCAAACTTCCGGCTTCATTGTCGGCTTCCGACGGCGTATTTCTGGGAGGCGACTTTCAGCAGGACGTCGTTCGTCTGGGAGCGGCGATGTATGGCATCAACACGGCGCCCTATCGTGAAAACCAAATGAAGAACGTGGTTCGGGTCAAGGCTCCGGTTTTACAAATTGAAGAACTGAGCAAAGGCGAATTTGTCGGCTATTCGGCAACTTATCGTGCCAATACTGACCGTAAAATCGCCATTATCTCGATTGGTTACGGCGACGGCATTCCCCGCTCGCTGTCCAACGTGGGCAAAGTCTTCTTTAAGGTTGGCGGCAGACTTAACGAAGCCAGAATCATCGGAAGGATTTCAATGGACAACATCATTTGCGACGTTACCGGAATCGAGCATCTGGAAGTCGGAGACACCGCATATCTGGCAGATGATTTTTATACGCTTGACGACATGGGGCGGGACGCCGGCACAATCTCTTACGAGATTATGTCGCGAATCGGAAAGAATCCCCGTTATGACCGTCGTTATATCGGATAAAAAAAACAGAAAAAAGCCGGGATAAACATCCCGGCTTTTTGTTACTGCTTTGTCTTTTGCTGACTTTGCATAAGCGCTTTTTTATGGCTGTTAATGGATTCTTTCATTTGCTGGAAGGCCTTTTCTCTGCTTTCCCGGCTAATGTTGGCGCTTGGCCTGTCATTGAGATCGTGTACGGTAACTTTGACATGAAGTTTACCGTCCTCACCCTTGCTTTCGACAGCATGGACAACACCTTCGTCAGTCAACATTCTGTAGTTGGTTACGCCGTTTTCAAACTTACTCATCAGCTTGCCTCTGCTGAGTCCCAAACGCTCACCGGCAGCAGCAACATCTTCCGGAGAAGCCGCGGGAAGCTTGCCATCATTGGTCATCAGCATATTTTGAACAATGGGATTAGAGGTATTGACTTCGGCATTCTTCCGATCAACCAAACCTGCTTCTTCAAAACGATCGACCATACCTTCAGGCAGTTTGGAAACCGTAACTTTGGTCGAGCCGATATCACCGTAACCAGGCTCATACGGGCTCAAAATCAGGGTTGCCTTTTTGCTGGCAACATTGCCGTCATCATCAATATTCTTGGCAACCAGACCGTTTACATAAGAGATGTTCCGTTTGCTGATGGTTTCAGTCTTAACAGCCTGGCCGTCCAATAAACTATAGACATCAAGCTTGTCAGGATCTTTGGCATTCGGTTTGACCCAGATTGTAGAGGCCGAAGCACCGTCAACATTTGCGGTACCGTCAGCATTGAACTGGCCGACCTCGGCAACTTCTTTGCCATACTCACCCGGCAGGAAGTAATAAGCCTTGTGCATCGGTTTAGCCCCGTTATCGGCAACACTGTATTCAACTTCTTCCGGTTTTACTTTCACAACCGGCTTAACGGGTTGTGGTTTGATTTCGGGATCTTCTTTTACTTCAACGACTTCCTCCACTTTGACTTTACCGCCGCCGTTGTGGTAGACGGTCGTCAGTTCGCCGTCGCAATCAATGCTCTGATGGCGGTGAACACCGGCACCGGTATAGGTATTATCGGCAAAAGCAATGGAGTCTGCACCTTTGTAGTAACCGATTTTACCACCGGAATGCGCATCGTTGGGGTCCATATTAATGGTTGCCAATCCGCGATGGATAACTGCCTTTTGAACATCGTTAACTTCTTTACATTCAATATCCAAATCAATCAGCAAACGAGCCGCGTGACCGCCGAGTTTGGTGGCAAACAATTTGTCGACCAAGGCTTTGTCACCGGTACCGTTTTTGATTAACTCATTCCACTGTTCCTGCGTTACACCGGCCCGGTTCAACTCATTGGACAGGTCCTGATTGTCACGAATGCCGATATACTCTTTCAACATATTGCGGTGATAGAGATAATCCGCAGCCGTCATACCGCTGGGTTTGCCTTCCAGATGATTTTCATTAGAACTTGCTTCCAGAAGAGTCATCAGTTCTTTGGCGGTTCTGACCTTGACGCCGTTTACATTCAAATCGTCGTATCCGGTATTGCCGTTGCGCATCGTGAAAAACGACTCTCTGATTGTCGTTTGATAAGTGGTCATTGAGAAGTTTTCACCGTTAATCTGGTTGTAAAGGTTTTCCGGAGCCGCACCGCTTCTGGCCGCAGCGTATTCCTGCGCATTCAGAGCACTGATGCGTTCCTCTTTGCCGTTTAATATCGTTTCAGCGGCAACCGGAGACTCAGTTCCGGCGCGGGCTGCTTCCACTGCCTGGAGAGCATTTTTAAGGTCGGCAGGATATGCTGCTTCCGAAGCCTTGACAACCTTGCCCAAAGCGGCCTGCAATTTTTCAGAATCAACCGATGAGAAGTCATAACTGCGGTTGAACCAACCGGCCGGATTGTACCAGGGTTTTGACATTCCCAATTCATGGGCAAGTTTTGCAGAAAGCGAAGACGTTTGCGCCTGAGTCAGAATATTGTTCCAGTCGGCGGTATTGTCCAGTTTGGCCACTGCGCCGATGACTTCGGCATGATTATGTGCAGCCTGTGCCCCGAAGAACACGGCGGAAGCACCGGAAACGGCTACGGAGACATTAGCGCTGGTGCGTGCCTGTTTGGCGCTTTTATATCTTTGATACGCCGCAACGCTGCGGTTCTTTATCAAATCTTTTTTGGAAGCCTTAACGCGTCTGTGCGCAAAGACGGCAACCGTTCCGCTGATGGCCGGAGACATTGCATAACGGGCGAGAATGCTGCCGGCACCGCCCATAACGGTTCCGCCAAGCGCTCCGACAACCAATGTCGTTCCGACTTTTGTCTTGTAGTTGAGGTCTTTTTCTTTCACAGCCTTGAAAGCGGCTTTAATCTTTTTGACATTGCCGTAGCTATACTTCAAACGGGCGGCAAAACCAAGTTTTTTACCAATTTCTTTTTCATGCTGACGACGTTGTTCGCGCAGTTGGTCAATTACCGGAGAAACCGAGGCATTGGCAAAATTCCATCCGGCATAAACGGCAGCCGCGGCGATTGCGGTTCCGGTAGCGGGAGCCGACGCGGTCAGAGCAGCCAGAGATCCAACCGTAACTCCGGTGCTGATAAGCATACTCATACCGTTGTTGTTGAGCAGACGGTAAAGATTATCTTTGCCAAAAGCGCGTTTTGCCGTTTCACGGACTTTTTCATAAGCTTTTTTATAATTTCTCAAACCAAGGTAGAGATTGCCGAGTTTGGCTTTCAGAATCCCTTTGTGTTGTTCGTATTCAAACTGTGCGGCGGCGCTGTCGGCACTCAGAAAATCCTTGTCGACAAGAATATCGCCTTTGCCATACAACAAAGAAGCCGCGTCTTTAATGTCGGCAGACATCTGAGGAACCAGCCGGCCGTCAATTGCGGTATCGCGCAGAGCATAGCGACCGGCCGCATCCTTTTCAAAATCGCCGGCCGTCAATTCGACCATATTTTCGCCAACCTTGGAAATCAACAAAGATTTGGTAAACTCGAATTCTACGTTTTCAATGAATTTTTTACGTTGGGCAATCGTCGTCTTGTTTTCAAACAAAAACTGCGGATCAATCATCGTTGCCTTTGACGCACGCAAAACCGACGCCCGGAACAGAGCGTTTACGGCAGCGCGTTTTTCTTCGGCATCAAGCGTTTCGACCTCTTTTTCGCCCATTTGGGTGATTGTCATACGGCTGATGATGTTTTCCAGATTTTTGAACTGAGCCGAAACCTTATCTGTTTCCTTGCCGTTTTCATCGCGTTCAAAAAGTTCAAAATTATTGTCGGTAAAGCTCAGCGCCCGCTCGTTGCGAACCATCAAACCACCCGGAACATTATCAACCCCGGCTGTTTTTTCCATAATCTGACGGAGATTTCTTTTGGTTTCTTCAGAGCAATGAGGCGTTTGGGTCAGGAGATAATTAAGGCTCTTCTCATATATAGTATTGTTAATCTCTTGTCCGGAGGCCAGTTTTTCGGCATGGGCATTGATTTTGGCATCTACCAGATGGGCAACATCCCGCTCGGCACCGGCCTGAAGCGGCGTACCGTTACGATCGGCGGCAATTACCGTAGCCAGACCGACAACATTAAATTCGTCAATATCCCAAATCCGGTCATTGGAAGCATTAACAATTTCGGCAATACGGGCAGAAACGGCATTTTCCGCATCGGAACGCTCCCGGGCATTTAAGGCTGTATAATCCCTGAGGCCGTTGGCGAGTTCAACAGCATCGGTGATTTCAAGTTTGTAGGCCTCCTGACGCAAGCTGTCCAAATATGCATTCACTTTGCTTTCCAAAGCGGCATCGTCGGCAGCGGCAACTGCCTCTTTAATGTCAAACAACGAAATATCACTCAAGTCCCCTGATAAAATCAGTCGAGCGGTTTCCTGATCCATAGCCATAAATTTAACTCCTCGTTTTATAGTCAAAATCTCCAGTTGCTAAGAATATACAACATTTTAGAGATTGATTCAATAACTTTTTGTCAAGTTTGACGATTTTCTCGAAAAAAGACGCAAACTGTTTAATTATAAAGATTATAGCGCAAAAAAGTTAAAAATTTATCTCCATCCGATTGTTACAGAAATGTGAAAGTTTGCAAAAAAAACAAAGCTTCGCTTCAACCCTCTGTATGACAACAAAAAAACCGCAAACGGATTCCAACAAATATGATTTGAAAAATTCAGGATTTAATGTATAATATAAGTGTGTGTGTATAATTATATCAAAATAGGTGGTGTGGTCATGTCCAAATCATTCAAATTGGTGCTGTTAGCAATAACAGCATGCTTCTTGGCATACAGCAATGCGAGTGCCAAGACCTGGTGGCTTCCCGATTGGCAGGGCAGCCAGGGTTCCCGCGGTTCTGATGATGCCGGTGGCGGGGACCATGACGGAAACTGTGAGAAAAACTACGGAATGCATACGCCTTCCAATATTGACGGCAGATATA
>OHTB01000643.1_pt1 | contig 18981 bp, 14 predicted proteins | sample 1578771 | NCBI WGS metagenome assembly OHTB01 (sample SAMEA3879516, study PRJEB24766) | human gut metagenome | biome: human-associated habitat; feature: feces | place: USA | collected 1985/1987 | reverse complement strand
ACCTTTGTAAGAGGAGAGCCGCTGTCCGACGGACAGTATGTGATGGTGGTGGACGTGTGGATTGTCAACAGCAAAGACGAGATTCTGATTCAGAAGCGCTCGGACCTGAAAAAGGACCTCCCCGGCACCTGGGCAACCCACAGCGGCTGTGTGCTGGCAGGAGAAAGCTCGCAGCAGGCGTGCATCCGTGAACCGCTCGAGGAAATTGGAATCCACATCCTGCCCTCCCAAGTGCACAAGCTCAACCGCAAGGTGCGAGGCAAGCTGCTGTCGGAAAACTTTGTGGTCGAACAGGATTTTGACACGGCAGACGCCGTTTTGCAGACTGAGGAGGTCAGCCAGATCAAATGGGTGAGCGTTAGCCAGCTCAAGCAGATGGCAGGACACAGGGAATTTTATCGTTACCCGGAATTTTTTGATGTGGTCCGTTTTTTGGAAGAACGGCGAAGAAAAAGCGGGAACAGGTACAATCTCCTTCAACAAAATCGAAAACCGGAAGAAAGAAAATAGAGGAGGAATATTTCTATGATTCACATTACACTCAAAGACGGAAGCGTAAAGGAATTTGAATCGGGCGTTTCGGTCATCGACGTAGCAAAATCGCTGGGCGCAGGTCTTGCAAAAGCAGCCTGCTGCGGCAGAATCAACGGCGAAGCGGTTGACCTGCGCACCCCAATCACCGAGGACTGCCAGCTGGAAATCTGCACCTTTGATGACGAGGACGGAAAAAAGGCATTCTGGCATACCGCTGCCCATGTGATGGCACAGGCTATCCAGCATCTGTTCCCGGGAGCCAAGTTTGGTATCGGTCCTGCTCTGGAAAGCGGCTGGTACTATGACATCGGCGGGGTAAAACCGTTCACCCCCGACCAGTTTGGTGCAATCGAAGCAGAGATGAAAAAGATTGTCAAGGAAAATATCCCGGTTGAAAAACGTATCATCACCGTGGAAGAGGGCAGAAGCCTCTTTGCAGGACAGGATTACAAGCTGGAGCTGCTGGAAGAATATGCCGAAAAGGGCTGGGAGCTGAGCGTTTATACACAGGGCGACTTTACCGACCTGTGTGCCGGACCGCACCTGATGAGCACCGGTGTAATCAAAGCAGTCAAGCTGACACAGGCAACCAGCGCATACTGGCGCGGCGATGCTGCCCGCGACAGTATGTGCCGTATGTACGGCGTGTCATTCCCGAAAGCAAGCGAGCTGGATGCCTTCCTGCAGCAGCAGGAGGAAGCCCGCCGCCGCGACCACAACAAGATCGGTCGTGAGCTGGAATATTTCACCACTGTGGACTGCATTGGCCAGGGCTTGCCCATCCTGCTGCCCAAGGGTGCCCGCGTTATCCAGCTGCTGCAGCGCTGGGTGGAGGACACCGAGCAGCAGCGTGGCTATCTGCTGACCAAGACGCCCCTGATGGCCAAGCGTGAGCTGTACAAGATCTCCGGTCACTGGGATCATTATCTGGACGGCATGTTCGTCATGGGCGATCCCGCGGATGAGACGAAGGAGTGCTTTGCCCTGCGTCCCATGACCTGCCCGTTCCAGTATCAGGTGTTCCTGAACCGCGGCCGCAGCTACCGCGACCTGCCCATGCGTCTGGGCGAGACGTCCACCCTGTTCCGCAACGAGGACTCCGGTGAGATGCACGGCCTGATCCGCGTCCGCCAGTTCACCATCTCCGAGGGACATCTGGTGCTGCGCCCCGATCAGCTGGAGGAGGAGTTCAAGCAGTGCCTGGATCTGGCCAAGTACTGCCTGGGCACCGTGGGCCTGTTGGAAAAGTGCACGTTCCGCTTCTCCCAGTGGGACCCCGCCAACCCCAACAACAAGTACGAGGGCACGGCGGAGCAGTGGGACCACGCCCAGGCCGCCATGGAGCGCATCCTGAAGGATCTGAACGTGGACTACACCGTGGGCATCGACGAGGCCGCGTTCTACGGCCCCAAGCTGGACATCCAGTACAAGAATGTGTACGGCAAGGAGGATACCCTTGTTACCATCCAGATCGATATGCTGCTGGCGGAGCGCTTCGGCATGTACTATATCGATGAGAACGGCAACAAGGCCCTGCCCTATATCATCCACCGCACGTCTCTGGGCTGCTATGAGCGGACGCTGGCCTACCTGATCGAGGAGTACGCCGGTGCGCTGCCCACCTGGATGATGCCCGAGCAGGTACGCTTCCTGCCTATTACTGACCGCGCTGCCGACTACTGCGTGCAGCAGGCCGCGGAGCTGCGCAAGCAGGGCTTCCGTGTGGAGGTGGACAGCCGCAACGAGAAGATCGGCAAGAAGATCCGCGAGGCTACCCTGGAGAAGATCCCCTTCATGCTGGTGGTTGGCGACCGCGACATGGAGAACGGCACCGTCTCCGTCCGTACCCGCAAGGGCGAGGACTTGGGCGCCATGACGCTGGAGGATTTCTCTGCCAAGCTGCGCCAGATCGTGGATGAGAAGCAGAAGATCTGACGAGTGCCATAAGTTATAAGGTAAGCGAGAGAGACAGGCGGAAGCCTGTCTCTTTTGCTGCAGTCAGACAAAAAACAGATTTCGCCAAAAGAAAAGTTTATTATAGCAAAACAGCAGGATTCTGACAGAAAACCGCATGAAAAATACATGAAAATGATGCAAATGCGCCAAAAAATGGGGGAAAGTGTGTGGATGAAAAACAAGGAAATGCGCTATTGAACACCATTCAGAGACACAAATATGTTGACAGAGTGTGAACTTATCTGGTAAAATCAAATGGGTGCGTAGCACCCGAATGCATAGAAGAGAACAGGGCGCGCCCTGTTCGCTGTTTCCTTCTGGCGGAGGAAACAACAAACTATGGTAAAGGAATTAGGAGGTAAACATGAAAAAAGTAGTTTCTCTGCTGCTGGCTCTCATCATGGCGCTCTCCCTGGTCGCCTGCGGCGAAAAGAAGGGCGAGACCGATGATAACACCGTGCCCTACAAGATCGGCATCGTGACCGGCTCCGTCTCTCAGTCCGAGGATGACCGCCGCGGCGCCGAGGCCTTCCAGAAGGAGTATGGCGAGGATATGGTCCAGCTGGCCATCTATCCCGACAACTTCACCGAGGAGACCGAGACCACCATCCAGAGCATCGTGAACCTGTCCGCCGACCCCCTGATGAAGGCCATCATTGTCAATCAGGCTGTCCCCGGCACCACCGAGGCTTTCCGCAAGATCAAAGAGACTCGCCCTGACATCATCTGCATCGCAGGCGAGGCTCACGAGGATCTGCCCGAGATCAGCTCCGCTGCCGACCTGGTCACCAACAACGACTTCGTGTCCCGCGGCTATCTGATCATCCGCACCGCGCACGAGTTGGGCTGCGATACCTTCGTACATATCTCCTTCCCCCGCCACATGTCCTATGAGACCATGAGCCGCCGCGTGGCCATCATGAAGGCCGCTTGCGAGGAGTTCGGCATGAAGTTCGTCCTGGAGACGGCTCCCGATCCCACCTCTGACGTCGGCGTTTCCGGCGCTCAGGCCTACATTCTGGAGCAGGTGCCCGCATGGGTCGAGAAGTACGGCCAGAAGGCTGCTTACTTCTGCACCAACGATGCGCACACCGAGCCTCTGCTGAAGCGCCTGCTGGAGTGCGGCGGCTACTTCATCGAGGCCGACCTGCCCTCCCCCCTGATGGGCTATCCCGGCGCGCTGGGTATTGATCTGACCGAGGAAGCCGGTGATTTCGAGAAGATCCTGACCAAGGTCGAGTCCGCCATCGTTGAGAAGGGCGGCGCCGATCACTTCGGCACCTGGGCTTACTCCTACGGCTACACCCTGTCCGCCGGTCTTGCTCTGCACGCCAAGAACGTGCTGGACGGCAAGAGCGAGCTGAAGGACATGGACGATGTGGCTGCCGCTCTGCAGGTCTACTCTCCCAAGGCGGCCTGGAACGGCGCCAGCTACACCAACGCCACCACCGGCGCGAAGTCTGAAAACGTGTTCCTGATCTATCAGGATACCTATATCATGGGTGATCCCGGCCACTTCATGGGCAACGCCGACGTGGAGATCCCGGAGAAGTACTTCACCGTCAGCTGACGACAGGCTTTTGAAGCAACCATTAAAGCGGGGAGGGAGGGCATCCTCCCTCCCCGCTGCTATAGGTAGGGATGAATATGGAAAAGAACAATGCTCCGCTGCTTGAGATGCGGAATATCAAAAAGGGCTTTTTCGGCAATCAGGTGCTCACAGACATCAACTTCACCTTGAAAGAGGGCGAGGTGCTGGGTCTGGTGGGCGAAAACGGCGCCGGAAAGAGCACCTTGATGAAAATACTGTTTGGCATGGACGTGATCCGTGAGACGGGCGGCTACGAGGGGGATGTCCTGATCGACGGAGAAAAAGTGCAGTTCAACACCCCCTTTGATGCGCTGAAGGCCGGCATCGGCATGGTGCATCAGGAGTTCTCGCTGATCCCCGGCTTTACTGCCACGGAGAACATCCTCCTCAACCGCGAGCCCAAGAAAAAAAGCGTCATTTCAGAAGTGTTCGGCCCGCGCCTGGACACTCTCGACTATAAGGAAATGGATAACCGCGCCGCAAAAGCCATCGAGAAGATGGGCGTGGCTATCGACCAGAAGATGGTCATCAGCAGCATGCCTGTGGGGCACAAGCAGTTCACGGAGATCGCCCGCGAGCTGAGCAAGGAGAACCTGAAGCTGCTGATCCTGGATGAACCCACCGCCGTGCTCACCGAGCAGGAGGCACAGGCCCTGCTGGACTCCATCCGCGGCATGGCCTCCCGGGGCATCGCCGTGATCTTCATCACCCACCGCCTGCAGGAGATTCTGTCGGTGTGCGATAAGGTGGTCATCATGCGGGATGGCTACGTTGTCAAGGACGTGGCCGCCGGCGAGACGGACGTCCGCGACATCACCCACTACATGGTGGGGCGCGAGGTGGCTGCCGGCGGCGCTGCCCACGACATCCGCGACCACTCCGATGCCCGCACCATTCTGTCCATCCGCAAGCTGTGGGTGGATATGCCCGGCGAGATCGTCCGCAACGTGGATTTGGACGTGAAGGAGGGCGAGATCCTGGGCATCGGCGGTCTGGCCGGCCAGGGCAAGCTGGGTATTCCCAACGGCGTTATGGGCCTGTACGAGGCGGGCGGCACCGTGGAATTCGACGGCAAGCCTATCGCGCTGAACAGCCCCCGGAAGTGCCTGGACTCCCAGCTGGCCTTTGTGTCCGAGGATCGGCGCGGCGTGGGTCTGCTGCTGGACGAGTCGCTGGAGTGGAACGTGGCGTTCCCCGCCATGCAGGTGCAGAACAAGTTCCTGAAGAGAATGGGTTTCTTCACATGGCGCGACGAAAAGGCCATCCACACGGTGACGAACCGGTATATCGATGAATTGCAGATCAAGTGTACCGGCTCCGGCCAGAAGGCCAGAGAGCTGTCCGGCGGCAACCAGCAGAAGGTGTGTCTGGCCAAGGCGTTCGCGCTGGAGCCCCGCTTCCTCTTCGTGTCCGAGCCTACCCGCGGTATCGACGTGGGCGCCAAGGCGCTGGTGCTGGAGGCGCTGAAGAAATTTAACCGCGAATCCGGCGTCACGGTGGTGATGATCTCCTCCGAGCTGGAGGAGCTGCGCCAGATCTGCGACCGCATCGCCATCGTCTCCGGCGGCAGGGTCGCCGGTATCCTGCCTGCTGACCATTCCTCCGAGGAGTTCGGTATGCTCATGGTCAGTCAGGTGAAGTAAGGAGGAAGAAATGGGCAATACGACCACACTTGGAAACAAGTCAAAATTCCGAGAGCTGCTGGACAGCTTCGGCCTGCCGCGTCTGATCATCGCGTGCTTCCTGCTGCTGCTGCTCATCGCCGCGCCCTGCGTGGGGCTGGATTTCCCCACACAGATCACCAATATCATCACCCGTTTCAGCTGGAACGCCGTGATGGTGCTGGCCATGGTGCCCATGGTACACTCCGGCTGCGGCCTGAACTTCGGCCTGCCGCTGGGTATCGTGTCCGGACTGCTGGGTGCCACGCTGTCCATCGAGCTGGGCTACACCGGCTTTGCCAGCTTCCTTATGGCCATCCTCATCGCCACGCCCTTTGCCCTGCTGTTCGGCGGCGGCTATGGTTGGCTGCTGAACAAGATCAAGGGCGGCGAGATGATGATCGCCACCTATGTGGGCTTCTCGTCCGTGTCCTTCATGTGCATGATGTGGCTGCTGCTGCCGTACAAGCACCCTACCATGGTGTGGGGCTTCTCCGCCAGCGGTCTGCGTACCGTCATCTCGCTGGAGGGCTATTATGACAAGGCGCTGGCCAACATTCTGACCATCGACCTGAACAGCATCGGCATCAATCTGGTGATCCCCACCGGTACGCTGCTGTTCTTCGTGCTGATGGCCGTGCTGATGTGGGCGTTCCTGCACACCAAGACCGGCACCGCCATGACCGCTGTGGGCTCCAACCCCGCCTTTGCCCGCGCAGCGGGCATCAACGTGGACAAGATGCGGCTTATCTCCGTGATCATGTCCACCTGGCTGGGTGCTGTGGGTATTCTGGTGTATGAGCAGGGCTTCGGCTTCATACAGCTGTACAACGGCCCCTTCTGGATGGCCATGCCCGCCGTGGCCGCCATCCTGATCGGCGGCGCGTCGGTGAATAAGGCATCCATCGGCAATGTGATTATCGGTACGATCCTGTATCAGGGCGTGGTGACCATGACCCCCACCGTGATGAGCGCCGCCTTCCAGATGGATATGAGCGAGGTCATCCGTATCGTGGTATCCAACGGCATGATCCTCTATGCCCTGACCAGAAAGACGGAAAGGGGGCGCTGACATGAAGGGTAAGAGATTCGACGTAAAGCAATTCCTGGGCAAAAACTCAGTGCCCGTCCTGTTTATCATCATCTGCGCCGTGCTCATTCCCGTGTCCGGCCTGCCGGTGAGCTACATACTTAACGAGGCTATGACCCGTCTGGGGCGCAACGCCTTTTTGATCCTGAGCCTGCTGATCCCCATTATGGCCGGTATGGGTCTGAACTTTGCCATGACGCTGGGCGCTATGGCCGGCGAGATCGCGCTGATCCTGGTGGCGGACTGGCAGATCTGGGGTATCCCCGGTCTGGTGCTGGCGGCCATCCTGTCCATCCCCCTGTCCATTCTGCTGGGTCTTATGTGCGGCAGCATCCTGAACCGCGCCAAGGGCCGCGAGATGGTCACCAGCTACTTTATCGCCTATTGCATGACCGGTGTGTACCAGCTGGTGGTGCTGTATATGATGGGGCCCATCATCCCCATCCTCCACAACACACTGAAGCTGCCCCGCGGCTTTGGTATCCGCAACACAGTCAGCCTTCTGCAGATGCGGCAGAGCGTGGATAACGCGCTGGCCGTCTACGTGGGCGGCGTGAAGATCCCCGTGCTGACGCTGATCATCATCGCATTGGCCTGCCTGTTCATCGTGTGGTTCCGCCGCACGAAGCTGGGTCAGGACATGCGCGCGGTGGGCCAGGATATGAACGTGGCGCGGGACGCCGGTATCAATGTGGACCGCACCCGCCTGATCTCCATCGTCATGTCCACCGTGTTTGCGGGCTTCGGCATGATCATCTATCTGCAGAACATGGGCAACTTCCCCACCTATACGGCGCATACCAACGTCGGCATGTTCTGCATCGCCGCGCTGCTGGTGGGCGGTGCGTCCGTGGAAAAGGCGTCCATCGGCAACGTGTTCCTGGGTGTGCTCCTGTTCCATACCATGTTCATCGTGGCGCCGGCCGCCGGAACCAAGATCACCGGCGACTCCATGATCGGCGAGTACTTCCGCGTGTTCGTGTCCTACGCCGTTATCACCGTGGCACTGGTCATGTACGAGGCCAAGAAGCGCAAGGAGAACCGCACGCTGGGTCAGCAGCTGGCCATTGAGCAGAAGGCCGAGGAGGAGGGGAAGACCGTATGAAAACGACGAAACGTTCGTGGCTCATCCGTATCGCCTTCGTTCTGGTGCTGGTGCTCGTCGCCGTGCTGATGCTGCGCATCGGACGCGGCCACACCGTCTATTTCGACAACCGCGCAGTGGACAAGGGCGGCCAGTCTGTGGAGGCACCCTATAAGATCACTGTGTATGTGAACGGCGAGCAGATCTCCAAGCTGTACGAAAAGGAGCGCTGCTTGACCACCGTCATCGGCGACAAGCTGGAGCTGACCGTGGAGGTCATGCAGCAGAAGGGCGGCAGCGAGACAACGGAAACGTACCAAATGACACTGCCCCATAACATCGATGGCATCATCATCAACCTGCCGGCGTATATGGCTGGTCTGCCGGAGGAGGCCTATCTGGAGGAATTCATCCCCGCGCCTCCCACCGAGGAGGACGACGAGGAAGCGCCCAACACCGAGGACGATATGGGCCTGGGCGACTTCTGATAATGTGTGCTGCATACACAGCCCATGCGAAAGCATGGGCTGTGGGCGCATAGGGACTTGCTTGCGGGCGGCAGGCGGATATGCTATACTGAATGGGCGGCGCGGAGACCGCGGCCGCATGGGAAAGGAGTATCAAAATGGCTGTTTTGAAAGGCTTGAAGCCAGAAAAGGTGTTCGCATATTTTGAAAAGCTGTGCTCGGTGCCCCACGGCAGCGGCAACACGAAGATCATCAGCGATCTGTGCGTGGACTTTGCCAAGGAACTGGGACTGAAGTACCGGCAGGAGCCGTGCAACAACGTGGTGATCTGGAAGCCGGCATCTCCCGGCCATGAGAGCGCCGAGCCGATCATCCTGCAGGGACACATCGACATGGTGTGCGCCAAGACCGACGACTGCACCAAGGACATGACCCGCGAGGGACTTGACCTGATGACCGACGGGGAGTGGATCTGGGCGGACAAGACGTCGCTGGGCGGCGACAACTGCATTGCCGTGGCCATGATCCTGGCGATCCTGGCGGACGACACGCTGGTGCATCCGCCCATCGAGGCGGTGTTCACCGTGGACGAGGAGGTGGGCATGGACGGCGCCTTTGCGCTGGACTGCTCTGACCTGAAGGGCAAAAAGCTGCTGAATTTGGACTCCGAGCTGGAGGGCGTGTTCACCGTGTCCTGCGCAGGCGGCATGCACTCCGATTGCCTGCTGCCCGCAGCGCTGACCGATGCGGCGGGCATGGAGGGCTTCGGCATCACCGTGGCCGGCTTGCGGGGCGGTCACTCCGGTGCGGACATCCATCTGGGACGCGGCAGCGGCAACCGCCTCATGGGACGGGTACTGGCCACAGCGCTGGAGAAGTTCCCCGGCCTGCGGCTGGCGGCCTTCTCCGGCGGGCAGTTCGACAACGTGATCTGCTCCCGCTGCGATGCGGCGGTGGCGCTGCCCAAGGGCAGCGGCCGGGCGTTCGAAGCGTTTATTCGGGAGTTTGAGGGGGTACTGAAGAACGAGTACGCCGTCACCGACCCCGATGTGACGCTGACCTGCGCGGCGGCGGAGACGGCAAAAGCCGTGTCCGCAGAGCGCACCGTGACGCTGGTGCAGGCGCTGACGGCCATGCCGCAGGGCGTGGAGGCTATGGACACGGATTTCCCCGGTCTGGTGCAGACATCCCTGAATATGGGCGTGGTGAAGCTGGGCGGCGACGGACTGCACATCGCGTTCTCCATCCGGTCGTCCATCGCGTCCCGGAAGCTGATGCTGGCGCAGCGCGTGCGGGCTGTGGCGGCGCTGGCGGGCGGCACTGTGGCAGAGCGGGGCGTGTACCCCGGCTGGCAGTACAAGAGGGAGTCGCAGTTCCGGGATACGCTGCTGGCGGCGTATAAGGATCTTACCGGTAAGGACGGCGTGGTGGAGGCCACCCACGGCGGTCTGGAGTGCGGATTGCTGATGGAGAAGATCCCCGGTCTGGACGCGGTGTCCATGGGGCCGGAGCTGCACGATGTACACTCCGTGCGGGAGCGGCTAAGCGTGCCCTCCACGGAGCGCACCTATGAACTGGTATGCGAGCTGCTGCGGCGCAGCTGTTGAATGTGACAGAAAGCTGAGAGGCAGGGCTTTGCCCCGCCTCTGTTAGTTTGCAGGATTGCACGGCAAAAAATGCAGTTTATGCGGGGCGTTCCTGCATAAAACAATTTAGCATTATGAATAGACCACCGCTAAAAAGTACCATGATACAGACAAAACTACGGATTTGCCGAAAGAAATACCGACTAAGAAAAGCGGAATGTCCGCACGGACGGGAAAATCGTTCCGCAGAAAAATGAAATTTTCCGCATTTAGATATTGCAAAAAGTTTACGCCTGCGATATAATGGCACCGTTGAACGCCGCCGTGCCCGACCGGCCGGCGGAAAAAGCTGTTTTTCAGGAAGAGGAAAACAATTTATCTATCAATAAGGAGAAAGAACATGAAAAAGTTTTTTGCACTGGTTCTGGCGCTGGTCATGGCGCTGAGCCTGGTCGCCTGCGGCGACAAGAAGGACGACAGCGGCGATGTGACCGCTGAGCATACCGACACCACCACCGTGGCCGTGGGTGCTGTGATCCTGGCTCGCGACGACGTGTCCAGCGACGACGTGTACAAGTTCGTGGCGGACATCTTCGACAACGCCGCGTCCCTGACCACCAGCCACGCCAAGTACGGCGAGCTGAGTCTGGAGTACGGCGCTTCCATCACCTCCGTGCCCTATCACCCCGGCGCTGCCAAGTACTTCTCCGAGAAGGGCTTTGAGGTCGCCGCCGTGAAGGACGGCGCCGGCAACACCGACTCCCGCAACCTGCGCTTCGTCACCGGCGGCGAGTCCGGCACCTACTACGCCTTCGGCTCCGTCATCGCCCAGCACGCCACCAACAACGCCGGCATCAACGTGGTCGGTCTGGTGGGCAACGGCTCTCAGGCCAACGTGCAGGAGCTGGTGGACGGCACCGCTGACTTCGCGTTCTGCCAGTCCGACGTAATGGCCTACGCCTACAACGGCACCAACCTGTTCAAGAGCAAGATGGAGGGCTTCTCCACCGTGGCCGCCCTGTACATGGAGCAGGTGCAGATCGTCACCACCAACGCCAGCATCAAGACCGTGGCTGACCTGGCCGGCAAGTCCGTGTCCATCGGCGCTCCCGGTTCCGGCGTGTACTTCAACGCCATTGACGTCCTGGGTGCTTACGGGCTGACCGAGGACGACATCAAGCCCACCTACCAGTCCTTCAGCGACAGCGCCGACGCCCTGAAGAACGGCCAGATCGACGCCGCCTTCATCGTGGCCGGTGCCCCCACCACCGCTGTGACTGACCTGGCCACCACCAAGGACACCTACTTGGTCAGCCTGGACAGTGAGCACATCGCCAAGCTGCTGGAGACCTCCGACTATTACACCGAGACCGTCATCGCCAAGGACGTGTACTTCGGCGACTAAATCCTTAGCAGAAAACTGACGCTTTTCGAGGCTACGGCGGGGTTTCCCGCCGTAGTCCTCGCGCTATTCTGTAATCTTCAGGGAGAGAAACGACTATGAGCATCGACAAGAAAAAACCGGATACCAGCCCGGCCGACGGTGTCAATACCGCCGCGGACGAGGCCCCGGATCTGGACGCGGTCATGCGTAAATATGACCGTGAATCCGCTACCCGCCTGTGGGAGGGTACGCCCCAGCTGATCATCCGCATCCTCATGGCCGCGTTCGGTCTGTTCTGCATCGGCATGACCCTGTTTTCCAAGGCCATGCCCGAGATCCGGCTCACCATGTTCGTGGGCTGCATCATTATCATCGGCTTCCTGACCTACCCCGCCAGCAAGCACCACGTCAGGGTCAACTACCTGCCCTGGTACGATATCGTGCTGATGGTGGTGGGCGCGGCCTGCTTCTTCTACTTCGCGCTGAACGCCATGACGCTGGTGCGCCTGTCCACCCGTATCGAGACGGTCCACGTCATCATCGGCGTGGTGGGTATCCTGATCCTGATGGAGCTGTGCCGCCGCTGCGTGGGTCTGCCTATTCTGTGCGTGGCCGGCGTGCTGATCGTGTACGCGTTCATCAACCAGCTGAGCTACGCCGGCGCGGTGAACGGTGCCACCCTGTATGACGCGCTGAAAACCATCATCTACAAGCTGTTCTACACCACCTCCGGCGTCATCGGCACGCCCATCAACGTGTGCTATACCTACATCGTTCTGTTCATCATCTTCGGCGCGTTCCTGGAGCGCACCGGCATCGCCAACTTCTTCATCAGCTTTGCCAACCGTCTGGCTGGCTGGTCCAGCGGCGGCCCGGCGAAGGTGGCTGTTATCAGCTCCGCCCTGTGCGGCATGGTGTCCGGCTCCTCCGTGGGCAACACCGTCACCACCGGTTCCTTCACCATCCCCATGATGAAGAAGACCGGCTACAAGCCCGAGTTCGCCGGCGCCGTCGAGGCCGCGGCCTCCACCGGCGGCCAGATCATGCCCCCCATCATGGGTGCGGCGGCCTTCCTCATGGCCGAGTACATGAAGCTGCCCTACGCCCAGGTGGCCGTCAAGGCCATCCTGCCCGCGCTGCTGTACTTCACCGGGATCTTCATCGCCGTCCATCTGGAGGCCAAGAAGCTGGGCCTGAAGGGCGTTCCCCGCGAGGAGCTGCCTGCGTGGCGTCTGCTGGCCCGTGACTGCTACCTGATCATTCCCCTGATCCTGCTGGTGTGGCTGGTGTCCTCCGGCAGCAAGACCATGTCCCACTCCGCGGCCTATTCCATTCTGGCCGCCATTGCCGTGGGCTTCGTCAATTTCTTCCTGCAGGGCAAGCGCGGTGAGGGCGACACCCAGCCCATGACAACCGGTAAGGCGCTGGGTAATGCCGGCAAGCGCTCCGTCTTCTCTGCGGTGGAGTCTCTGGAAGCCGGTTCCCGCGGCGCTATCACCGTGGCCGTGGCCTGTAGCATGGCGGGCATCATCGCCGGCTGTATCACCGTCACCGGCCTGGCCTCCATCCTCATCAACGCCATCGTCCAGCTGGCGGGCAACGCCACCATCGTCGGCCTGGTGCTGACCATGCTGTGCTGTATCGTCCTGGGCATGGGCGTGCCCACCACGGCCAACTACTGCATCATGGCCTCCACCTGCGCGCCCATCCTCATTCAGCTGGGCTTCCCGCTGGTGGCCGCCCACTTCTTCGTGTTCTACTTCGGCATCGTGGCGGATATCACGCCCCCTGTGGCTCTGGCGGCCTACGCCGGCTCGGCCATCGCCAAGTCCGACCCCATGAAGACCGGCATCAACGCCACCAAGCTGGCCATCGCCGCCTTTATCGTGCCGTACATCTTCGCCTACAGTCCGGCCCTGCTGTTTGAGAACATCTCCGGCTGGTGGGAGGTGGCGCAGATCTGCGTCAGTGCCCTGCTGGGCATCTTCGCCATCGCGGCGTCCCTGAACGGCCATCTGTATAAGAAGGTCCACTGGGCGCTGCGTATCGTCCTGGCCGTCGGCGGCCTGGGCATGATGATCCCCGGCACCCTCACCGACGCGGTCGGCCTGGTGCTGGTGGCGGCGGTCATCGCCTACCAGAAGATCAGCGCCAAGAAGCACGGCGGCCCCGTGATGACGGCCTGACCCCATTTGAAGCAAAAGCATCTCCGCACACCGTGCGGGGATGCTTTTTTACACCATGTTCATACATTTCCGCGCATTTTGCCTAAAGTGCATAGTACGGGCATCTTGCAAAAACTGTCTGAATTTGGTATGATACAGGTGGTAAGGCAGTTTTTGCACAAAGAGAGGAGCATGGACATGGCACAGACCACAAAAAACGCCATTCGCAAGGGCTTTCTGGACCTGCTGGAGCAGCGGCCGCTGGATAAGATCTCCGTGGTGGACATTGCAGATCACTGCGGCGTGAACCGGAATACGTTTTATTACTACTACTGCGACATCTACGCCCTGGTGCGCGAGGTGCTGGAGACGGAGCTGGACCGCGTCCTCAACGCACCACCCCTCTGCACCAGCTGGTACCAGCTGATGATGCGGGTGACGGCGTTCATGCGCGCCAACCGCCGCGCGGTCTACCACCTGTACCAGTCCAGCCAGCGCGACCTGCTGGAGCGCGAGTATTACCAGGTGGTCTACGGTGCCGTGGAGGATTTGGTGCGCCGCACGGCGGAGGACCTGCCGGTGGCGGAGACGGATGTGCAGTCCATCGCGGCGCTGTATACGGCCACGCTGGTGGGCCTGCTGCAAAGCTGGCTGCACTACGGCATGAAGCACGATGAGGAACAGTTCGTGGAGCGCGTCACCCGCCTGACGGAGGGCACGCTGCGCCACGCGCTGGAGCGCAGCCGCGGGGTGGAGAAGGCGTGAGCGGCTTCTGGAAATGCGCCCTGTACGCGGCGGCGCTGGCCCTGCTGGCGCACCCGCTGGGTCAGGCGATCCCCGGTCCCTTTGACCCGGAGAAGCGGCCCTTCCGCAGCCGGAAATGGGAGCAGAACGGCCGCGTCTACACCAAATTGGCCATCGATAAGTGGAAGAAGCTGGTGCCGGACATGAGCCGCATCCTGCCGGACATGGTGAAGAAGGAACTGCCCGGCAGCGGCGCCGTGACGGCGGATCAGGCCGCGGCGCTGGTGCAGGAGACGTGCCGCGCGGAGCTGGTCCACGGGGCCTCCTGTTTGCTGGGCCTGGCGTTTCTGTGGCTGTGGCCCGGCTGGGGCGGCGCGATCGTGCTGGCGGTGTGGGTGCTGCTGGCCAATCTGCCCTTTATTCTGATACAACGCTACAACCGCCCCCGGCTCATGCGCCTGGCGGCGCTGCTGCGAAAGCGAGCGCAGCGGAAAGGAGAGCAAAATGCGCGTACTGATCCTGACCTGTAACACCGGCGGCGGGCACAACGCCGTAGCCGCCGCCCTGCGTGACAGCCTCCAACGCTGCGGCGCGTCCTGCGACGTGATGGACGGCTTGGGCTTCATCTCAAAAAAGGCATCCAAATTCGTTTCCAAGTGGCACACCCGGTTCTACCGCCGGTATCCCAAGCTCTACAAGGCGGGCTATATGTCCGCCGAGGGCGACAAGGAGATGGACCGGCGCGACGGCCCGGTGTACCGCTACATTGCCCGCGGTGCCCGCCGTCTGGGCCGCACGCTGCAAAGCGGCGGCTACGATGCCGTTGTCTGTGTCCACGTGATCCCCGCCATGATGATGACGGCGCTGAAGCAGGCGTGGAGCGCCTGTCCGGTGTTCTGCTTCGTGGCCACGGACTATACCTGCAGCCCCACGGTGGGTGCCTGTACCCCGGATATCTGCGTCATTCCCCATCAGGAGCTGGCCGACGAGTTCGTCAGCTGCGGCATCGCCCGCGATACCCTCCTGCCCGCCGGCATTCCCGTGCGTTCCGCCTTCCGCCAGCGCGGTGACAGGGCCGCGGCGCGGAGAGCCCTGGGCCTGCCGGAGACCGGCCGCCACATCGTCCTCATGTCCGGCAGCATCGGCTGCGGCCCCATGGGCGACGTGGCGGAGGACCTGGATATGCGTATGGCCGACGGCGACTTTGCCACGGTGCTGTGCGGCAGCAACAAGCAGATGCGCTATGCCCTGGAGCTGCGCCGCCTGTACCGCGTGGAGGCTGTGGGCTTTACCACTCAGGTGCAGCTGTACATGGACAGCGCGGACGTGCTGGTCAGCAAGCCCGGCGGCATCAGCATCACCGAGGCCGGCACCCGCGGCGTGCCGCTGCTGCTGGCGGATATGGTGGGCGGCTGCGAAACGCGGAACGAGGCGTTCTTCACCGCCCACGGCTGGGCGGCCTCCTGCCCGCCGGACAATATGGCCGTGTCGGCCCTGGCCTTTCTGGAGGACGAACAGCAGCGTCAGGCCATCACCGCTGCCCAGAGCCGCGATTTCGACGGCCTGGCCGCCGACCGTGTGGCCGCCGCCGTCCTCGCCCGCTGCAAGAAATGACCACAGCGCCCACGGCTGCCGCCGTGGGCGCCTTCTTTGCGTTTTTTGTACGGCGTCCCTCTTGCATTTCGCGCAAACTGTCGGTATACTTGTTAAAGAAATATCGATTTGTTCACAGGCAGGTCATATTCGTATAGTAGGATGAAACTGCGGCCCCGGACGTGGGCTGCGGCCGAAAGGAGGGCGTCTGCCCATGATGATCGAAAAAAGCGGCACCATCCGCCTGCGGGACATTCCCACCGCCGCGGGCCTTTCCCCGAAGGAGCAGGAGCTGGCGGCGGGCATGGTGCGGGTGACGCACCTGTACCGCAGTGCGCTGAAGGTAGCCGTAACGCAGATGGAGATCCTGGACGAGGAGTTCGCCCGTCTGTATGACCACTCGCCCATCCACCACATCGAATACCGTATCAAGACGCTGGACAGCATCATCGACAAGCTGCGCCGCCGGGGCCTGGAGGTCAGCATCGACAACATCTATGCCCACATCCAGGACGTGGCCGGTATCCGCGTCATCTGCAACTATCTGGATGATATCTACTACCTGCGCTCCCTGCTCACCCGCAGCGAGTCCTATACCGTCCTCCGCGAGGTGGACTATATCAAGGAGCCCAAGGACACCGGTTACCGCAGCCTGCACCTGATCGTCAACGTGCCCATCGTCATCAGCGAGGGCACCATGGTCCTGCCGGTGGAGATCCAGCTCCGCACCATCGCCATGGATATGTGGGCCAGTCTGGAGCACGAGCTGCGGTATAAATCCGACCGCAAATTCACCCAGCAGGATGCCGCCCGCCTGCGCCTGTGCTCCGACGCCATCAGCGAGATCGACCGGGAGATGCAGGATATCTACCAGGGCAACGAACCCCAATACCACGCCTGAACACAAAAGACCGGCCCCGCCGGTCTTTTTTCGTCCCCAGCCAAGGCCCATAACTTCCCCTTATACCTCCCACACAGATTTGTTATGCCAACATCTGGATATTCCCGTTGCCTTTCGCGACACTTTCTGGTAAGATGGTCGTACAACAGAGCCTGCGCGCCAAAAAACTTTCCCAACAAGAAATTTTGCGGCACACGGGCCCGGGAGAGAAATATGTGAGCCATAGAAGGAGGAACCGCCATGAAGAGACGACTGCTCCCCATCCTGATGACCCTGATATTGGTATGCGCGCTGCCCATATGGGCAGCTTTTGTTACATCGGGGGATGTAACAAATCCCTTAGTGGAGACGGCAGAGGGCACCACGCCGGCACGAGTGACAACAGAGAGTGCGTTGAGAACGGCATTGGAAAATGGCGTGTCCGGGATTGTGCTGGGAGAAGATATTGACATCAACACGGCCCTGAATGTCACAAGTACGCTGACCCTCGACCTGAACGGCTGTGTATTGAGATTGAGGATGAGAGGTAACACCAGTGTGTTTTACGTGTATAATAACGCGACTCTGACCATACAGGACAGCAGCGCGGCGAAGTCCGGCACCATCACCGGCGGTAATGCCGGCGATGGCGGCGGCGTATACATAGGAGACAATTCATCAGAAGGACACCTTGTGATGACCGGCGGCACCATCACCGGCTGTGCGACCGACTCCTCCCGGGGTGACGGCCGGGGCGGCGGTGTGTTTGTATTTAAGGGGAGCTTTACCATGTCCGGTACGGCCAAGATCACCAACTGCACCGCTTTTTGGGGTGGCGGCGTTGTGGTACATACCGGATCGAGTACATTCACTATGAACGGCGGTGAGATCAGCGATTGCAAAGCTTCCAGTACCGGCGGTGGTGTTTGCCTGATCAGCGGTGCAGGGTTTGAAATGACCGGCGGTATCATCCGGGATTGCACAGCCGATTGGCGACCGGAGAGCAGTGCGATCAATATACAGCCGGGAACGATGAAAGCCCACGGCGGCAAGGTAGAAGGAAATGTTTGGGTGGTGGATGAAAACAACGGTATTACGCGTGAAACTACAAAAGATGACTACACCATTTTCAACGGGACGATCACATTTAAGAATGGCAATACTACGGCTATGTACCCGGTGAAATTTGATTTGGTCCAGGGCAGTGACAATGACATTACGGTGAGAGAGACGAAGCTGGGCTCCCCGGCAGAAAAGCCCGCTGACCCGACCAAACCAAATCTTGTTTTCCAATATTGGTACGAAGCGGGAACGGATGGCTCTGCCGCATGGAACTTCAGTACGCCGGTGACGCGTCCCCTGCATCTGCTGGCCAAGTGGGAGGAAAAACCCCAAACCGGCGGCTACTACTACGCCCCGCCCGCGGAGCAGCCCATCGAGGCCCCCAAGACCGCCGACCCCGGCGTAGCCCTCTACGCCGCCCTGTCACTCCTGTCCCTGACGGGCCTGACCTGCACTGCCAAAAAGAGATAAACAAAGCCAAAAGAAGCGCCCCCGGGCGAAAAAAGCCTTCCCCCTGGGGGTCCGCGGCGTTGAATGACACGCCGGTGGCCTGTCAGACCCGCGGACCGACCGACCCGCAGGGAGACAGGTGGCGCGGCGAAGCCGTGACGGATGAGGTGTAGCCGCGCAGCGGCGTAAAACTCCCCGTCCCGCCCGTAGGCGGTGTCCCCCATACCCCGGCGGCATCAGCCGCCACCAACCAAAGCCGCCCTCCGGGCGGCTTTGGCGCGATTTGATAATCGCCACTCGATCAGCGCACCAGCCCCTACCCTCACTGCTGTCAGCGGCAGCGGCGCAGGGATAATTTCGCGCCCCGGCGCGAGCTACTTTTGTCTGCGGTGACAAAAGTAGCCAAAAGCACCGGCAGAAACTGCGTTTCTGCACTTCCTCAGCGCGCTATACCCGGCAGTGATTTGCTGTGCGTATTCTCGCGGACATAGCCTTTCGTCACCGTTGTCGGTCAAAAGGACTGCGTGTACGCTCACCGGCGCGGAGGCTGACGCGGCCGCTTGCTTCAGCCACGGCAGGCGTTTTTCGCTTCTACCGCTGCACCTCCAAGCCTTCCCCTTGATGGGTCCGTGTTGCTAAGTGGCGCACCTCCCAAAGCCTTCCCCTTGAGGGGCCCGCAGTGTTGAATGACAGGCCGGTGGCCTGTCAGATCCGCGGACCGACCGACCCGCAGG
>OHTB01000630.1_pt1 | contig 19222 bp, 10 predicted proteins | sample 1578771 | NCBI WGS metagenome assembly OHTB01 (sample SAMEA3879516, study PRJEB24766) | human gut metagenome | biome: human-associated habitat; feature: feces | place: USA | collected 1985/1987 | reverse complement strand
ATGTATCATGCGATGCTGAATCCTTCGATATTCATCGATATCGACAACCGGTATCGCGGACAGGATCTGAAGATTCACACCTCACCGCAAGGAGAGTATTACACCATTTTTTCGCTATGGGATACCTTTCGGGCCTTGCATCCGCTGCTGACGATCATCGAGCCTGAATTAAACGAGGCGTTCGTCCGTACGCTTATCCGGAAATACGAAGAAGGCGGAAGTCTGCCCATGTGGGATTTGGCTTCAAATTACACGGGAACGATGATCGGCTATCATGCAGTATCGGTCATCACGGAAGCTTATATGAAAGGCGCCCGGAATTTTGATGCGCAAAAGGCGTTCGAAGCATGTGTGAAGGCATCCCGTTACCATGATTTCTCCATTGAAAACCGCGAAAACGGACTCAATACCAATATCGTGATGCCTATCGGCAAACTTTATAAAGATTCGCTGACCTACATCCCCTGCGACCTCGACGTAGAGGCTGTCGCCAAAGGACTCGAATACGCCTACAACGACTGGTGCATTTCCCAATTCGCACGGGCGCTGGGCAAAGAAGCCGAATATGCAGAATACAACCTGAAAGGAGAATATTACAAGAATTACTTCAATGAAGCGACCGGCTTCATGCAGGGGAAAATGCAGAACGGTTCTTGGCGTACGCCTTTCAATCCGCGGGCTTTGAATCACCGGAAAGACGACTACTGCGAAGGCAACGCATGGCAGTGGTCGTGGTTTGTCCCCCATGATGTCGGACAACTCGTAGAGCTGCACGGAGGCCGCGAACGGTTCATTATGAAATTAGACTCCCTTTTCACCATATCTTCGCAACTCGAAGGGCCGCAGATATCGGGAGACATCACAGGACTTATCGGTCAGTATGCCCACGGCAACGAACCCGGACATCACACCGTACATCTATACAATTATGTGGGCGAGAGCTGGAAAACCCAGCGGTTGGCCGATACGATCCTTTACAATCTATACCTCGATGCGCCGGACGGCTTGGCGGGCAACGAAGACTGCGGACAGATGTCCGCATGGTATATTTTGAATTCGATCGGCTTTTATCCGGTCGCTCCGACCGACGGCATTTATTCCGTAGGACGCCCTCTGTTCGACCGCGTGCGAATCTCCCTGCCGGGTGGCAAGAAACTTATCGTCAAGACGATCAATAATTCTCAGGAGAATAAATACATTCAAAAAATGACAGTCAACGGCATTGAACAAAACAGGCCTTGGCTGGAACACGGCACAATCATGCAGGGAGGAACGATCGAGTTTACGATGGGGCCTGAACCAAACCATGATTTCGGGTGTATTCAATAGGGAATCAAACAAAGACAAAAAACGATGGCACATTATTCCCCACATATTTGTACAGCCGCACTGCTCAGTCTGTCGGTCGGCGTCAGTGCGCAGGAGCGTCAGCCCAACGTCATTTTGCTCTTCAGCGACCAGCACAATGCAGATGTATTCGGATGGACCGGCCATCCGGACGCCATCACGCCGAATCTGGACCGCATGGCGCGCACGGGAGTCGTTTTCAACCGGGCTTATTGTCAGGACGCCATTTCGGTCGCGTCGCGGACCTCTCTTTTCACGGGGCTTTACCCCCGAACGACCGGTATACTGGATAATAACAAATCGGAAACAGAAGTACTGCAGGAAGCCGTGTCGTTGCAGCGGATTTTTCAGGCGAACGGTTACGCGACCTACGCTTTCGGCAAACGGCATCTTTTTGGAAAAGCGGATGAAGGCTGGACTTTCTGTCGTGAGCATAACGGTAAAAATTCAACCGATTACAACTACGTCGAATGGATCGGAGAACAAGGCTACGCGCAGGAGTTCGGTGAAGATTGGGCCGCGGAGTTCGGAGAATTTCCGAAGGGGAATAAGTTGGAAGGCACTAAATATCCGAAAGCCCGGATGGGCACCCGGCCGACAAAACTTCCGGCCGACAAGACCATGGAAGCCTTCTCTGCCCGGAATACGATCGAAATCCTCCGCAAGCACGCACGTTCGAACGAGCCGTTCTTCTGCTTCACCTCGTTCTATCGTCCCCATCAGCCCTATACGGCTCTTCCTGAATATCTGCACTCGTGGGAATATGCGAAGTTGTATAACAAAGCTATGGTTAACGAAGGAAAGAATCCGATCTATACAGATGAAGAGATCGAAAAGTTCAGAAATGGTTCGGATCCTGACAATTATCCGGATACAGACTGGCAGGGATTATTTTATAAGACCGGTTTGCAGCATAGCCACCGCGCTGAAATTTCAGGTGGTACGGATAAAATGACCTATATGTTTTCTGCTGGTTACTTGGGACAGGACGGTATTATAGATATTGCTAAATATGACCGTTATTCGGTGCGAGGCAATATGAATGCCAAGATGGGCAAGTTCACGGCAGGTATGAATCTTTCTTTTACTTATGGGGAGGCACAAGAACCGGTGAGTGGTTTTACCGGTGAAATGTCTAACATCTTTTCGCAGATCAATCAGATAGCTCCTTTCATTCCTTATAAATATTCAAATGGATATTATGGATATGCCAATGATGGTAATCCACTTGCATTTATTGAAGAAGGTAATTTACGTACTACCAAACAGCATATTACCAGAGCCATCGGAAATGTAAGTTATGAACCGATTAAAGGGTTGAAAATTCAGGAAATCGTGGGTTACGAATATAAATCGATTTCTGATGAAAAATTCATTAAGGATATTCAATATTATAACTGGAAAACAGGTGAGCCTACAAAGTATCAGGGACCTAACAATCAAACTGATGAACGTAAAAATGGTCTGAAATTGAACTTACAGACTTTGGTCAGCTATAACAATACGTTTGGAAAACATACTGTAGGTGCATTGGCAGGATACGAACAGGAATATTATCGTGAAGACTGGACAAAAGGATATCGGAAAAACTTTCTGAACAATGATCTTTGGGAGTTGAATGCCGGTTCACCTGATGGTCAGACTGCAGATGGTTCGGCTAATGAATATGCTTTGCGTTCATTCTTCGGACGCTTGACTTACGACTATGATAATCGTTATTTGGTTGAGGCAAATATCCGTCGTGACGGAACTTCACGTATCTTTAAGGACTCACGTTGGGGAGTATTCCCATCTTTCTCTGGTGCATGGCGAATTATTAATGAGCCTTTCATGGAAGGAACCCGTAATGTGTTGTCAGATCTTAAGCTGAGAGGCGGCTGGGGAGTTTTGGGTAATCAGGCTATTTCTTACTATTCTTACCAATCTGTACTTGATCAGGCTAATTATTCGTTTGGCGGAACTGTTGTACAGGGGGTAGCACCGGTCGATGGAGCTAACCGCGATTTGATCTGGGAGACTACCGAGACTTTGAACTTTGGACTTGACATGGGGTTTCTGGGCAATCAATATACTTTATCTATCGAAGGATACCGCAAATTGACGTATGATATTCTGATGAAATTACCCGTAAGTACCTTATATGGTTTAAATGCACCTTATCAAAATGCAGGTAAAGTAAAGAATACCGGTTTGGAGATAACGGCAGGTTATAAATTGAATACTCATGGCTGGAATTTCCAGGTATCGGCAAATGCCGCATATAATAAGAATGAAGTGATGGACCTGAAGAATGGTGGTGCACGCATTTGGAGTGGTAAATATTTCAACCAGGAAGGATATGCCATCAACTCTATCGGAGGATACATTGCCGAAGGACTTTTTAAAACTGAAGAAGAGGTTGCTAATAGCGCAACGATTCCCGGCACTGATACAGCACCGGGCGACATCAAGTACCGTGATATTAATAACGATGGAAAAATCGATGGAGAAGACCGTGTCTACATTGGTAACACCATGCCTAAGTGGACATTTGGCTTGAATCTGTTTGCCGAATGGAAAGGACTCGATGCTACTTTTCTGTTCCAGGGAGCAGCTGATGTGCAAGGCTATCTTGCAGGTCCGGGTGTAGTAGGTGAAATGATTGGAGCTAAGGGAAAGCCTTCTTATATGTATCGTGATTGTTGGGATGCTGAAACCAATCCGAATGGTAAGTTTCCGAGAGCATTCTCTTCTTATCGCCAGAACAACAGTATTTATAATCCCTCTTCTTTCTGGATTGTCAACTCTTCATATTTACGTTTGAAGAACTTCCAGTTGGGATATACACTTCCAAAAGAGTGGTGTAATATGATGGGAATTTCACGAATCAGAGTTTATTATAGCGGGCAGAATCTGCTTACCTTTACCAAATTTGATAAAGGGTTCGATCCGGAATCACCCGAAGGAGGAAGCTCTTATCCTCAGGTCAAAACAAATACATTTGGTTTAAACATTACTTTCTGATAGATAATACATATGAAAAAGATAATATATAGTTTGTTGTTTGCCGCTTTGTTCTCGGCATGTAGTACCGATTTTTTAGATCGGAATCCTTTGGACAAACCTTCAAACGAAGCCTTTTGGAGAACTGAAAAAGATGCCATGGCCGCAGCTACAGGGTGTTATAATGGTTGGTTTTCTATGGATGAAGTGATTTATGCCGACTGTGCGTCGGATAATGCTTATAATCCTTTTACTTGGGAAGGCTGGGCAGTACAGGCTGCAGGTACAGCGACCCCGACCGATCCGGGTTATAGCTATATGGGGTATGGAAACATGGTTCGCTATAATAATTTCCTGGAGAATATCCATCGCCCCGAAATGAATGAAGATTTACGCAAACGCTTGACAGCCGAAGTACGTTTTCTGCGTGCATGGGATTATTTTCAGAAAGTGACGCATTATGGTGATGTGCCCTTGGTAACTTCCGTTCTTGAAATTAAAAACGCCAATTTGCCACGTACTGAGAAAGCGAAAGTGGTTGAGTTTATCTTGAATGAACTGAAAGAGATCGCTCCGCAACTTCCCGAATCTTACTCCGGAAGTGATGTCGGACGTATAACTCGTGGTGCAGCTTTGACACTGAAAGCTCGTCTGGAACTGTTCGAACATCAGTATGATGATTGTATGGCTACTTGTAGCGAAGTAATGGGATTGGGCTACGAACTGTTTCCTGATTATAAAGGTTTGTTTAAGATTGCGAATGAAAATAATTCGGAAGTTATTCTGGATGTACAATATGTAGAAAGCCTGTACGGTAACTGGGTTTTGGGAGTATTGCCTCCGGCCAGTGTGGGCGGATGGTGTTCTATCAATCCTACTCAATCACTGGTAGATGCTTTTGAGTGTGAAGATGGAAAAACAATCGAAGAGTCTGAGGTATATGATCCGAAAGAACCTTACCTGCACAGAGACCCTCGTTTGGCTGTTACCGTATTAGCTCCGGGAAATCTATACGAAGGAAAACGTTACGACCCAATCGATGTGAAAGATCCGAATGGAGATTATTATGCTCCCTACGGACGTTCTAAAACAGGATATCTAGTTCGTAAATATGTGGACGATTTGTCTGATTATGCAGATATGTGGGATTGTGGTATGAATGCCATTGTTATGCGTTATGCAGAAGTGCTGTTGATGTATGCCGAATGTAAAATAGAGCTGAATCAGATTGATAATTCCGTTTACGATATTTTGGACGACATACGTACCCGTGCTAAAATGCCGGTTGTAGACAGGACCCGATATACCGGTCAGGAGAAATTGCGTGAATTACTCAGAAGAGAAAGACGTGTGGAGCTTGCTATGGAAGGACTTCGGTGGTTCGATATTTGCCGTTGGAAAATCGGTGAACAAGTGTTGAACGGGAAGGTATATGGTTGTTTACTTGGAACGGTCGATCCTGTAACCGGTGCCCTTTCATTGACAAATGAACGAATTTTTGTTGAGAACCGGAAATTTGATCCGGCAAAGCATTATCTGTGGCCTATTCCGCAGACAGTGATTGATGCCACTCCGGCAATTGTACAAAATCCCCATTATTAATTTCTCTCTATTTGATATATGGTTAAGGTAACAGAGATGTTTTTCAGGATATTTTTTTTCTGTAGTATGCTTGTATTCTGCTCCTTCCCTGCATTGGCAGGGGAGGCAGAGGCAAGAGTGGTGTTGAACATGAATACCGGTTGGGCTTTTCATCGGGGAGAAGTTGAAAGCGGTGGGCAGCCCGGTTTGGATGATTCCGGTTGGATAGCAGCTATCATCCCTCATATTATGCAATTAGAGAAGAAGCATTGTGGAGGAGATATTATTTATGATGGAGTCGGGTGGTATCGACGTACTTTCAGAGTACCGTCACAATACAAAGACAAACAAATAAAAATTTCGTTTGAAGGAGTCATGAATGCTTGTGAAGTCTATTTGAACGGACAGAAGATTAGTGCTCATCGGGGAGGTTATGTCGGTTTTGTAACAGATATTACTACCCGGATAAACTGGGACCGGGACAATCTGCTGGCAGTTCGGGTTTCTGCCGAATATGATCCACTTACACCTCCTGGAAAACCACAGGCAGGTATGGACTTCTATTACTATAGCGGGATTTATAGAGATGTGGAAATGGTTATCAGTGATCCGTTACATATCACTCATGCTTTAGAAGAGGAAGAGGTAGCTGGAGGAGGCATCTTTGTTACTTATCCGGTAGTCGGAAAAGAAAAAGCCGTGACCCATGTTAAGGCTCATGTCAGAAACGAAGGGAAACGAAAGAGGAAAGCCCAACTTCGTACACAACTGATAGATAAGAGTGGAAAAATAGTGGCCTGTCAATTGACTCCTTTTCGGTTGTCAGCCGATGAGGCCATTCATCTGGAGCAAAATCTGGAAATAGTACATCCATCGTTATGGCATCCCTATGATCCAAACTTGTATACGTTGCAAAATGAGATTGTTGAAAACGGTAAGGTTGTAGATTGTCATACTGAATCCATAGGTATACGTACTATTGCTTATACCCGCGACGGAGGTTTCTATATTAATGGCGAATCACTTTATCTGCGTGGAGCCAATCGCCATCAGGCATTTGCACATATAGGAGATGCAGCTGCTAATTCTATGCAAGAAAGAGATGTGATCGATTTGAAGCGGGGCGGATGCAATGCCGTCAGAGCAGCTCATTATCCGCAGGATCCTGCATTTTTGGCTGCTTGTGATAAGTACGGGTTGCTGGTAGTGGAGTGTATCCCCGGATGGCAGTATTTCAAGAACGATTCTACATTCATTTCCCGTCTTTATGAAGTTGGGAAGCAAATGATTCGTCGGGATAGGAATCACCCTTCCGTCATACTATGGGAAACAGCGCTTAATGAAAGCCGCTATCCGGCAGAGATAGCCCGGAATCTATATGCTATAGCACATATCGAATATCCCGGAGATCAGATGTACACTGCCGGCGACTACTTTGGACATGCAGACCGGGTAGACTGTTTCGATGTTTTTTATAAACAGGTATCCCGTTTTCCAAAAGACGGTGATGTGATGAGTAATTATCCGGAGGACCAGATCGCAGTGAAACCTTTGTTTTGTCGTGAGTGGGGTGACGGAGTAGGAGAAAAACCTAGGGTAAGCCTGATGGAAAATGAAGAAGAGCAATTGAAACAGTGCAGAGGGCGTTTTTTGCAACTTAACGGGCATGGATATTTCGACTGGTGCATGCTTGATGCTAATCCCAGAATGGGAGGACATTTTTTGTGGAGTTATAATGATTATGCACGTGGAGCAGAGCAGGAAACCATGTTTTGTGGGATAGTCGATATAAACAGATATCCTAAGTTCAGTTACTATATGATGCAGAGCATGCGTGATAAAGAAATATCCCAACCGGGATTATATGATGGGCCGATGGTATTTATTGCATCACAAAACACTGCTTCACGTTATGTTTCGTCAGTAAATGAGATCACCGTATTTTCCAATTGTGACGAAGTACGCCTTTTCCGTAATCATCATTTGATTGGAAAACAGATGCGTAAGGAGCGTACTCCTCTCTATCGTTCCATTGTAGAAAAAGGTGGGAGTCCCTGTTATGTTTTTAATGCCGGTACTTATGAGGCCGGTGAATTAGTGGCAGAAGGGATAGTAGATGGAAAAGTCGTTGCTACCCACAGTGTACGCACTCCGGAACAACCTCGACAGGTCAAAATCTGGTTGAAGGAAGAGAATATACAACCTGTGGCGGACGGATCGGATATGATTCCTGTCTACTTTAAGGTCTGTGATTCAAATGGTACTCTTGTCAATACATCGGATGTCCGGATACATATTTCCGTATCCGGTGAGGGAAGTCTGATCGGGGATGGAATAGAGCGTATCGGGATTAATCCCCAGTTGGTGGAAGGCGGAGTAGGATATGCGCTGATACGAACGACTTGTCGTCCCGGTAAAATTCATATTTCGGTTACGGCAGACGGACTCCGGGGGGACACCCGGGAAATTGTAACCCGGAGATACGACGGGGTATTTGTACCTGAAGGGTATCACGTTCCCTATTCCGGAGATGAAGAAGAGGGAGTTGTTGTAAAGGCTACTGCCTGGGAAAACGTCATCTGTACAAAAACTCCGTTAAAAGTGGTTCGGGTTGAGGCTACTTCGGAACAGAAACGCTATGAGGCTTCTCATATTACAGATGGAGATGATTTTTCATGGTGGATTGCTGATGATGAATCTCAGCCCCAGATCGTTCTACTTGAATTGGAACGATCTGTGAATGTGTTTGCCAGTCGGATTCGTTTTCAGAAGGATAGTTCTACTTATACCCATAAGGTCGAAATTTCTATCGACGGAAAGAGTTGGGAGACTCTATACGAACGAGAATGTACCGGATGGGATTTTAAGCCTGTGCAGATCGGTAAGGAACTGAAATATATGCGCCTTACCATTGAGAAAAGCTCGGAGGGAGCAGCCGGATTGGCTGAAGTTACATTGTATCAATAAATGAAAAAAGTAATGAATATGAATTATCGAAGTTTGACTCTATCCATTCTGTTAGGAATGATAGTACATTTCGCTGTGGAGGCACAGACCTTGCCGGAGAAGCAATTTTTCCATCCTGACCGGGTGAAATATGATAAAGATTGTTTTACTATCGAAGGAAAGGATATTTTTATACTCAGTGCTGCGTTCCATTACTTCCGTTGCCCGCAGGAATTGTGGCGTGACCGCTTCCGGAAGATAAAAGAAGCCGGATTCAATACTGTGGAAACCTATGTCCCCTGGAATTGGCATGAACGGAATATGCCGAAGAGTGTGGACGACTATTCGCAATGCAATTTTGATGATCTGAAAGCATGGCTGCATATGGCACATGAAGAGTTCGGATTGTATACCATTGTCCGTCCCGGTCCTTTTATTTGTGCCGAGTGGGCCGGTGGTGCTTATCCGCGCTGGCTTGCCAAATTTTGCCCGGACAGCTATGATACCAGTTTCTGGCTTCGGAGCAACCATCCTGAGCACATGAAATGGTCGGAGCATTGGTACAATGCTGTTTGCCGGGTATTTAGTGAGGAACAACTCACTCGTAAGCAACCGGGTGAGAAGGGTATCATAATGGTACAATTGGAGAATGAATACATTTACTTTGATATGGAGTCCGAGAAAAAGGAAGAATTTCTGCGGGTACTTTCGGATGCTTGCATCCGAAATGGCATTGATGTCCCTCTTTTTACTTGTGTGACTCCCGAAGTGCGCGGTTCTCATGATCCGGTGATCAGCCAGCTGTTTGACATGGATAATCAATATGTATGGTGGAATATGCACGAGGCTAAATCGCGTATAGAGAAGTTAAAGGCCGAACAACCCAATGCACCTGCATTTGTGTGCGAGTTGCAAGGTGGCTGGTTCTCTACCGTCGGTGGGCGTCTGAGTGAAGACAGTTATCTGGACGGACGTCATGCTCGGGGGATGGCTTTGATGGCTATGGCGGGTGGTTCTACCGGATTGAATTATTATATGTTCTTTGGCGGTACTCATTTTGCCGGATGGGGAGCCCGTCGTATGACTACTACTTATGATTATGGAGCTCCGCTAAAGGAAAACGGAGGGGTCGGTGAGAAATACGCTGCAGTGAAAGGTATTGGTGAGGTGGTCGATAAGTTCGGGGGACTGCTTGTCAGAAGTCGGCCTGTCCGGTTCGATGTGCAAGGAGCCGATAACCTGACTATTGGGATTCGCCGGGCTGCCGACGGAACTTTGTTTGTCTTTCTGTTGAATCGTGATAAAAAACAGGCATTCCGTCAATTAGTCAACCTGACTGTTGAAGGGAAACCCATGAGGATAGATTGTCAGTTGGCAGCTTTGGATAGTAAGTTACTGGTGGTGCACGCCGGAACTGATATGGTGGAGTGGTATCCGCGTGAACAAACTTTGCCGGAACGTCCGGTCGCTTTACCCTTACCTATCACTATTACAGATGTCTGGCGGAAAGACGAAGACTTTCGTGGAGACTGGATACCGTTGCGTAAAGGTAAATCTCTTCCCGAGTTGGGAGTCAATGATTGCCGTTATTCAATGTATCGTAGTCAGGTGAATCTTACCCAGAAAGAAGTTGACCGCTATGGTTCGCTGGTTTTTGAACTCTTCACCGGTGATCCTGTTTACGTCCGCGTGAATGGGGAATTTGCTGAGCGTGTATCGAAGGACGAGCTGGACAATACTTTTATCGTATCCGGGCTTTTACACAAAGGCGTTAACGAGATCATTGCCATTTACGAGAACCGGGGGCATGCTCACGGATACCGTCCGATGGAGGAATTAAGCGGAGTCAAGCAGGCCGGTTTCGGACGCAGGCAGACAGGTATTCAGCCTATTGAAGAATGGTTTGTAAAATCTGTCGGAACGGACGAGCCCCGTTTGATGCCCGCTGTATTTGCTGAAGATGCGGGGTGGGAAAAAATTCTGCTCGATCAGCAAACGATTGATAACCTGGCTACCTTGCAAATTGCCGGATTGGAGAAACCGAAATGGCCTGCTGCCTGGATTTTACAGGAGAAAGCCGGTTGTGCCGTCTATCGTACATGTATCCGCTGGACACCAGAAATGATTCGTGAAGGGATGACTGTCCTTGAATTTGGTTGTATAGATGATGCCGGAACCTTATGGGTGAATGGTGTGGAAGTAGGTACGCACGAAGAGTGGGATAAACCTTATGTAATCAATGTGGCCCCTTTCATTCACGAGGGCGATAATGAGATAGCTATGGTGGTGAGTAACCGGAGCGGGGCAGGTGGTCTGCTCAAGGGAGTCCGTTTAAAACAGGAGTTCGAGGTGATCAAGAAGCTGAACTGGGAAGTTTCCACCGATCTCGGAGGAATCTGTCAGGACTGGAATTTGGGAACGGGAAGCACAGAGGGCTGGTCTGTTGTGAAGTTATCAGCCGATTATCCTTTGGTGCGTAAAGGAGAGCTAACCGGAACAGTCGATGGCGGACGGGATGCATTGCTTACCTGGTATCGTCTCGAATTCAATATGCCCCGGAAAAATCCTTCGGTATGGATTCCCTGGAAGTTGATTGTAAATGCTACCGGAACGGGATATATGTGGTTGAACGGACACAATATCGGACGCTATTGGGAAGAGGGGCCGCAACGAGAGTTCTATCTTCCGGAGTGTTGGTTACGTGCCGGAGAAAAGAATGTGATAATACTTGGATTACGTCAGTCCGAAACGAAAGGTGCCTGCCTGTTTGGCGCTGAGGTGGCTCCTTATACAGAGGATGTCGAATGTATGAAATAATAAGAGCTGTCATGAAAAAATATTTGTATGTATTGATTGCATGGATGTTGCCTTTATGTAGTATCCATGCACAAGCTCCGGTTTGGAATCCGGATAATGGAAATGGGACGTTTACTAATCCTATTATGTGGGGTGATTGGCCTGATCCGGATGTGATCCGGGTGGGCGATGACTTCTATTTTGTCTCCACAAGTATGCATTATGTTCCCGGTTGTCCCATTGCCACATCGAAAGATTTGGTAAATTGGAAGATGGCAGGGTATGCTGTCGACCGATACGATGAAGATGCACGCTATGATTTGAAGGGGGGCGATCGTTATCTGCGTGGATCATGGGCTGCCACTATCCGTCATCATAACGGTAAATTCTATGTTGGCTTTTGCACTCCTTCTTGGGAAGGAGAGGGCCCCGGGCACTTTTCCATTTGCATTGCCGATGATGTGAAAGGCCCTTGGGAACGGACTATCTTTCCGGAATACCTGTATGATCCGGGATTACTGTTCGATGACGATGGCAAAGTATATGTTTTCCACGGACAAGGGACACTGTATGTTACAGAGCTGGCTTCCGATGCTAAATCTGTGAAGGGAGAGAAAGTGAAGATATGGGATAAGCGATTTAAGAATGCCCATGAATTCGGAGGAGGCTATGGCATGGAAGGTGCCCATGCTTATAAGATCAACGGGAAGTATTATCTCACTTGTCCGGCCGGTGGAACCGAAGGCTGGCAAATATGTCTGCGTTCCGATAACATCTATGGCCCCTACGAACATAAACTGATCATGAATGATTCCGGTTCTTATCCTCCCAACGGTTTGCATCAGGGGGGAATGGTGCAGTTGAAGAATGGTGACTGGTGGTTTATTATCATGCAAGACAGAGGCCCTATCGGGCGTGTACCTCATTTGGTACCGGTGAAATGGGTAGATGGATGGCCGATGCTTGGCAGTGGTGGTAAAGACATTATTACCTATCCGAAACCTGAGGTCGGAAAGACCTATCCGTTCGCTTCTCCTGCCACAACGGATGAATTCAATACATCTTCGCTCGGACTTCAATGGCAGTGGAACCATAATCCGGACAATAGCCGTTGGTCCCTGAAGGAACGGAAAGGACATATGCGACTGAAAGCCTCGTATGCCGAATCGTTGAAGACAGCCCGCAATACATTGACCCAGAGGGTACAGGGACCTTCTTCCGAAGCAACAGTCGAACTGGATGTCTCCGGACTGAAAGACGGAAATGTAGCCGGTTTCGGTGTATTTGAATTCCCCTATGCCTATGTGGCTGTAGAGCAGACTAATGGTGAAAAGAAAATTGTAATGTGTAATGATGGTCAAACGATTGAAACAATCGATCGTTTTGAAGGGAACAAAATATGGATACGTGCCCGTGTGATGGATGTAGGTTTCCGTGCCGTTTTCTATTACAGTACCGATGGCAAGTATTTCCTTCCCATCGGTAATGAACTTAGTATGGGGCTTGGGCTGGTCTGGACTGCCAATCGTTTTGCCTTATTCAATTTTAGTAAGGAGAAAGCGGGAGAAGACGGATATACCGATTTTAATTGGTTCCGTTTCACCAATAAATAATAAAAGGCGGGGATAACCTTTTCGCCATAGATTGGGAGTGTGCCGAAACTCATTGCAGAGTAACATAGAGTTCCACAGAACGAATTTAACCTATTGATAGCTAATGATATTTATTAGTATAAATCCGTGTAAGCTGTGATGAGTGCGAGTTTCGACATACTTTCAATCTGTGGCGATTTCAGGTATATGGCACATTTACCAGAACTTATTTTGTTCGGCATTGTATTCGAACCCGATCGATTCCAGTTTTCCGATCAGTATGTCCTTGCTGATATTCATATCTTCACAGAGTTCGTCGAGCGATGCATAGCAATCGCGAAGTTTCATGTTGATGACGCTAAACAGCATCATCGGATCTTCAGGAAGTTCCATAATTATTCTTTTTTTAAAACGGCTGCAAAGATACGGTAACTCTGTGTATCCTGCAAGAGCACTTCTTTCTTAAAATCATCCAAAGGTGACTATCCTTATTTTTCAAAATAGTAACATAATATCGGATTGCCTACCGTGGTCAGTATCGGTTCTTTAGACACTTCACCTGTCTGTATATCCAGTGAGTAGATACCTTTTGCTTTAGCCGATGAGTTACCTATCAACATACTCCCTTTATAAAGGGAAAGCATAACCCCGAAACCGTTGGACAAGTCAAGTCCTTGCACTTTTTTCATGGTTTTATTGTACAGATCTATTTCCACTGCAAGATCGGCGATGGCTGTGTGTCCTTGTTCGCCCGGTTTGTAGTAACCCGGCATATTGATGTAAGCATACGCTTTTCCATTACCTACATACCGGATGGCGGAGATAAATCCGGCAGTCTTTTCTTCTCCGCTGATGGCGGCTCCTGTGATTGTCCATTGATAAGTCGGGTCGAACTCCGTTTCTCCGGCTTTGATACGCAGAACTCCGGCATTATGCCCTTTGACCATACCAAAGCCTCCCATACACGAAATGTAGATGTCTTTCTTCTCGTCCATGAAGATGGAATAGCGGTCGATTGGGCGGGTTGGCATAGAGATGCCGCTGGTCTTGTCTGTTATCATTTTCAGCAACTTATCCGTTTGGGTGTCAATGATGGCAATGTCGCTGTACGGGCGATCCTGTGGGGGAATCCATCCACCCACCATCTGGCTGAGGCCTACGAATAGGAGTCCGTCGCGCAGTAACATGGCGGATGGATCCGGATTGCTGTCGGATACTCCTAATGAAGTCAGGTCTATCTCTCCTTGCTGTGTCATGGTAGTGGGATCGAAGATAGCGATCTTGCCTAATCCTGCCATGGATAGATAAGCTTTGCCGGTGGACGCAAAAACGATATTGGTGGCGGAAGAGTTGGGTGGCAATTTCATTGTTCCCGTTCTTGACAGCTGCCCGTTGGTCCGTGTATATTTCACTAACTCATTCTTGCTATCGCCCATGTATCCCGGAAAAACGAAAATATCGTTCCCTTCGATAATCGGGTATGATCCTCCGTACGGAATGGGAATTCCGTTGTTGTTATTTGTATTTTGTGGAAACTCGTCACGGATCAGTTGCAGGTAAGCTGCTCCTGTCATTCCGTCGGGATTGGGCAGGATGGTTGCCAGAGCGATGTTGGCATCGGTGGTCGGGACTTTAGGGTCCGGATCTTTTTCGCATGCAGAAAATACGAGTGTAGTGCCGGCAAGTGCCAGCATCAAATTTCTAATCTTCATAGTTTTTGGGTTTTTAAAATAAATAATCTTGTTTCATTTCAATACATATCTTAGCCTTACTCCCCAGTTACGTCCGGGTAGGGGACGATTGAACTCAGACATCATTCGGGCGTCAGTCAGATTATTCATTCGCGCCGAAATGATGAACCGTCCGTTCATAAAGCTGTGTTCTATTCCGATATTGGCCGAGAAGGTGCGTGGAATTCTCCGTTCCTGAAACCGGCTTTGTTCAAAATCGTAGAAATATTCTTCAACAAAAGAACCGTCTGTAAAGATACGGGTGTTCTGTCCCTTGCCTCCGAACAGATTCTCTTTATGATATTCTAATCCGGCATTTGCCAGAAGGTAGGGAATGTTAGGCATCCGACTACCTTTGGTCGGGTTGGTTATATGGGTATTCGGTTCAAATTTCCGCACATCCCGTAAGTCCTGGTAGGTCATGTTGCAGTAGCCGTAAAGCCAATGAGTCAAGTCCGCCTTGACCTCTACTTCAACTCCAAGGGTACGCATTTTTCCGAAGTTTTGATATTGAGACTGGAGATATCCTCCTGTAAACCGGATCATATTCTCAAGATATCCATAGAAGGTATTTACTTCTACCTGTAAGTTGCTGGCATCCTTTCCGGTGCGGTCTAAAAGAAAACCCAGGTTTACGCTTGTATTGCGTTCAGGAAGCAGGTTTCCGGAAGGGGCGACTGTATATCCGTCACCCAAAAGTTCGCTTTCGGCCGGCAGGCGTACGTCATATCCTACCGAGAGTTTACCCATGAAATCCGGAGTAAATCTATAGCGTAGAGCGTTGCTGATGCCAAAATCCCGTTTCAACATATCCACTTTCTCGGCTTCCGAAGACATGATACTGCTCATGTGAGTATTCATACCATACATATAATATTTCACGTTGAGCGAATTCAGGAAGATATCATTGTCGGTGCGGAAATCGTATCCCAGTCCGGCAATCCAGCTTGCCATCGTACTTCTGAAATTGGTTTTATAACCAACAACTTTATTTTTCAGGTCATCTTTCGGGTGTCCGGATGCGAAACTGAACAGTGAGTTCAAGTTGATAGAATGATTATTATTGATCACATAGTTCAGATGCAACTTGTGGGTGATGGTGTGTTTCTCGTTTCTGGCATTCGAGGCCCATTTGCCTATCTCTCCTCCATATTCGGATACAGCAGGATAAGTCGTACCGTCCCAGTTGTATCGGTAAGCAGCGGTATCCACCATGTGGAATACCGTGTAGGCATAGGCCAGATTCGATTCCATATCGAGCCCTTCTGTCAGGAAGTTTTCTTTTTCCAGTTTGTTGGCGAAAATGAAGGCGTCTGAGTAAGTGTGGGCTTTCTCAATATTATATTCAATACCTTGTATCTCTTTGAAAGTGTGTATAAAGACAGGTTCGAACTCTACCAAATCGAACCACCATTTACGAGCCTTCAGGCTACCTGCAACAGCCAGTTTCTTGAATTTGTCATGGTTGCGCTTAATGATAAGCCCTTCTTCAAAAGGAGATTCCATCTTGTAGTTATTGTCAGAGTAAGTATAGAATCCTCCGCCTCCGAATTCTAATCCTTTGGTAGCGATGTTGCGTTTGGTTACTAACGAAAGTTTGTGTGTGTTAAAACTTTCGATACTGTAACTGGCATCGAGGTATTTAGGCGGATACTCTCTGATGACAATATTTACGGCTCCCCCCACAGAAGAGCCGCCAAACCTGGCCGGTACCACTCCTTTGTAGATTTCGATTCGGTCGATCATGTCTACCGGTATGTCATTGATATCGATGAAGTCTGAATTGTCATTCATCGGGCTACCGTCTATGAAAAAGCCGATGCGTTTTCCCTCTAACCCACGTACGGAAACACGGGATGAACTGCCTACCCCTCCTGTGTTGCGGATAGTTACACCTACCGTTTTCGACAGAACATCCTGAACATTACTGACTGTTCCCTGCAACTGTTGCATACTTATCACTGACATGGGCATAGCCTGTTCGCGCAGTTGGCGGGCTTCGCTTTTGGCTGTGACGACAACTTCACCCAACGACTGAGTTTCCGGTTCTAGACGAATCACTAACTTCTTGGTTTTCAATTCGGAGATTCTGACCTCTTCTTGTCGGGTACGATATCCCATATAGGAGATAACAATTCGATAGTGTCCCGCAGGGACTTCTATTGAAAATTCACCGTTCTTATCGGTGGAAGTCCCTTTTTTCAGTGACTCTACGTATATATTGGCCCCCACCAGTGTTTCTTCATTATTGGCATCTATGATGACTCCGCTTAATTTTCCTGTCTGCACTTGTGCATGAAGTAAGTTGCATGCGGTAAACAGGATGGCGGTTAAAACAAGTATCCTATATTTCATGGCTTTCTCTCCTTATTTCGATAAATGTCGGTCGAACTTCAATGGTATAAGGGGCCCTGGTGCTACTGTTAGGCTTGGCGGTTTCGGCAGCCTGTACCCGTAAGGTGATAAACAGAGTTTCGGGAACTCCGGATAAATTTACTTTCATATTTAGTTTTTATGTTTTGGGTTGATGTTTATGATTTACTGTAATTTACCTATTAATGGGGATTGTACCGATGTATGGGTTATCGTAATTTTGTATCAGTTCTCCAATTGGGGACAAAAGTAGAGCCTTACCGGCTTTTACTGCTTACGCGAAAAGGAACTTGACTTTAACTTAAAGGAATAATGATGGTTACTCGGTTAATGAAACATGATTTGTGTGAAATGGTGTTGGAATGGCCCATGCCGAACATCGTAAAAGGAAAACGGACGGAAAAAAATAACTACCGGATTGACAATACGTATTTGAAAGCGACATTTGAAGAGATATCTACTCCGTTGTTTTCGATTATGGATCAACATATATCCAGTGAAGAACCTATTAAAATATATACTCGGGCTGACGACTATCATGCCGTTTGGTTTTGTGCCACTTTTGCAGGGCATGCTACCTGTTGTTATAACTCTGTAATCCGAAGTGAGGAGTGGAATAAAGGAGATGCCAATTTGTTAAAATGTGACGGGGTAGACTCTTGTGTTCACTTTCCTAAAAACACGCCATTCCATATGATGGAAATCATGCTGTCACATGATTATCTCCGTGAACTTGCCATACACTATCCCGATTTGCTGGGTGGTAAAGATTTTGAAACCGTCCTTTGTGATGGTCAGTACAGGGCGTACCGGAAAAATCGTCCATTTGGTCCGGGTGTTTATAAAGCGTTGCACGATATCAGACTTTCACAACTCAATGGCAATATGGCATCTATGTATGCAGATGCTAAGATACGGGAGATCCTTTCACTTTTTTTGGCCGGGCAGGAAGAAGAAAATTATCTTCATTGCTCATGTACTATCGGGATAACATGTGATAAAATTCATCATGCTAGGGCCATTATTGAGCAGGAATATCTAAATCCTCCGTCACTTCACCAGCTGGCATTGCGGGTGGGTACCAATGAATGTACGCTTAAGCGAGGATTTAAGACAGTATTTGGTACAACCGTATTTGGTCACATCTTTGAGTATCGCATGAAGATGGCTTGTCGCTATCTATTGGACAGCAGTAAGACGATACAGGAGATTGGGGCGTGTGTCGGTTATGAATATCATGCTCATTTCTCTACTGCTTTCAAGCGAAAGTTCGGACTTACTCCTTTGGAATACAGATGTAGCCGATTGTCCGGTTCTTGAATAGGCTGTCTCAACTCCTCCTTCACATTTGTTATTCTTTGCGGTATTTTCTCCGTAGGCTGAGGTCTATCACATAAGTTGTGGTAAAGTTCGTCTATAAGAACTGCTATTTGTCCGGACTGAAAAGAGGATATTCCACTACTGTTTCCTTTTCGGAGATCAGTTTCTCTATTTCCTTTATGGATACTGAAATCTTTTTGTTGATTTTCGTGCAATTTGTTTAGAGTTCCGGTGAGATTGGAAAATACCTAAAAGGTACTGTTGTTGTTTTTTGTAATATTTTGAAAATCAGATTGCTGCAAGTCTTAATTTTGATTTTATCCACCGATAATATGCTTGAAACGGCTATTTTCTGCCACCTACCAGAAAAAAGAAATCCCTGATAATGCTTGATTATCAGGGGTTTGATTGAATTTTCTTTTGTTCTCAGTGATCCGCCTGGGATTCTCCTATCGGAGTTACTAGGTTGATATTTAAAACTTTATATTTTCTGCTTCAAGCATATCCCATGAATTATCCCACTAATTTACTACTTGCTTTTGCAATAGTTTGCTC
>OHTB01000611.1_pt1 | contig 19566 bp, 16 predicted proteins | sample 1578771 | NCBI WGS metagenome assembly OHTB01 (sample SAMEA3879516, study PRJEB24766) | human gut metagenome | biome: human-associated habitat; feature: feces | place: USA | collected 1985/1987 | reverse complement strand
CCCTGCCATTGTCGGCAGATGCGATAAGCGTTCTGAAAATGCAGAAATGCAAAGTTGGGAACAGTGAGTGGGTGTTTCCCTCGCCAAGCGGAGGCCCCATGTCCCCGGACAGCGTGTTGCACATGCTGCACCGCGTCCTGAAGCGGGCAGGGTTGCCGAAGGTGCGTTTCCATGACCTGCGTCACACCTTCGCAACGCTGGCCCTGCAAAACGGTGTGGACATCAAAACCGTATCTGGCATGCTGGGGCATTTTTCGGCAGGCTTCACGCTGGACACCTACGCTCATGTAACGACCTCCGCCAAGCGTGAAGCGGCAAAAACAATGGGTAACATCCTCTCTGGTGCGGTATAGTGCTTTCCGCTACCCGCTCCCGTTGGGGTCAGCGTTTGGGTCAGAAAAAATGGCAAGTAAGATATTGGACGCAAAAATGCGGAAAAAGTCCTGATTTCACAAGAAATCAGGACTTTCTGGTTGCGGAGAGAGGACTTGAACCTCCGACCTCCGGGTTATGAGCCCGACGAGCTACCAACTGCTCTACTCCGCGATATTGTACTGTACCGGGTGGTGCCGGTGACCGGACTCGAACCGGTACGGCATTGCTGCCGGGAGATTTTAAGTCTCCTGTGTCTACCATTCCACCACACCGGCGGATCAGGCATTTATTAGGATACCACACCGCCTGGCCTGTGTCAACACCTTTCGAAAAAAACATTTCGACAAAGTCGCAAAATCCCGTTGCGCGCCGCGCTTTTCTGCGCTATAATGTGTCCACGGAACAAACTGGAACAGGAGGAACATCCTATGAATATTTGGCATGATATCGCGCCTGCGCGGGTAAAGCCCGAGGATTTCTGGGCGGTCATCGAGATCGAAAAGGGCTCCAAGAACAAATACGAGATGGACAAGGATACCGGTATGCTGCGGCTGGACCGTATCCTCTACACCTCTACCCACTATCCCGCCAACTACGGCTTCATTCCCCGCACCTGGGCCGACGACGGCGATCCCCTGGACGTGCTGGTGCTGTGCAGCGAGTCCATTCGCCCCATGAGCCTGGTGCGCTGCTTCCCCATCGGCGTCATCACCATGGAGGACGGCGGCGACCTGGATGAGAAGATCATCGCCATCCCCTTCGAGGACCCCACCTATCATCTGTATACGGATATTTCCGAGCTGCCTGCCCACGTGGCCAGCGAGATCAAGCACTTCTTCCGGGTCTATAAGAGCCTGGAGGGCAAGGAGACCGTGGTCAGCGACGTGCTGGGCCGTCAGGCGGCGGTGGATATCATCATCAAGTGCCAGGACGCCTACATCGAGAAATACTGCAAGTGACATACCGCGCCGCCATCCCCGCCGATGACGGCGCTTTTTCTGCGGGCGGGAAACCTTTTCCGAAGGAATTGCGTCTATATAGCAGATGAGCCTTTTGAAAGGAGGCGGATCCTATGAAAAAACGTGCGGCGGCGCTGGTGCTGGCGCTGCTGATGCTGCTGGCCCTGCCCGGCTGCGGCATCAAGGCGCAGGCACTGACCAAGGATATCGTGCCCCAGGCACTGGACACGACTACCGACCTGACTGCCGGAGGCGAGGCGGTGTCGGCCTTCGCCCTGTCACTGCTTCGCAGTGAACGGGCGGGAGAGACGGGAGTGCTGCTGTCACCGGTGTCCATCCTGAACGCACTGGGCATGACGGCCAACGGCGCCGGTGGAACTACCCTGAAGCAGATGGAAACGGCGGCGGGCATGAGTCTGAACCAGCTGAATGAATTTCTGTACACCTACCGCATGAGCCTGCCTGCTGCGTACAAGAGCTGCGCCGTTTCGCTGGCCAACTCCGCGTGGGTGCGGGACACCTTCCGGGTGGAGGACAGCTTCCTGCGCGCCTGCGTCAACTACTACAGCGCGGAGGTCTATCGTTCTGCGTTCGACGGCAGCCTGGTCACCGACCTGAACCGCTGGGTCAGCAAGGAGACAAACGGCCTGATCGACAGTCTGCTGGAGCAGGCACCCGGCGAGGCCACCATGCTGTATCTGGTCAACGCCGCCTGCTTTGACGCCCGGTGGGAGACGCCCTACGAAGCGTCGGATATCCGCGAGGGCGGGACCTTCACCGCTGCTTCCGGTGCGCGCCAGACGGCGGATTACCTGACCAGCAGCGAGAGCATCTATCTGTCCGGCAACAACGTTACCGGCTTCCTGAAGCCCTATGACGGCGGGAAATATGCGTTCGTAGCGCTGCTGCCCGACGAGGGCGTGACGCTGGAGGAGTACCTGAAGAACCTCACCGGCGAGCATCTGTATCAGCTGATCACCGGTCACCAATACGCCGATGTGCAGGCGTCCATCCCGCGGTTTACAGCCCAAACGGAGTTGGAGCTGGAGAAGGCGCTGACGGCTATGGGTATCACAGACCTGTTTGACGTGTCCAGAGCTGATCTGCGGGCCATGGGCAGCGCGCCCAGCGGCAATAATCTGTACGTCTCCTCCGTGCTGCACAAGACGTATCTGTCGCTGGACGAAAACGGCACCAGGGCCGCCGCGGCCACGTCAGTGCAGGTGAACGGCGGCAGCGCGCAGCCCACCGACGTCAAGACCGTCACGCTGGATCGCCCCTTCCTCTACATGGTCGTGGACACCCACGCCTGCGTGCCCCTGTTCATGGGCACCGTCACCTCTATGAAATAAGCGAAAAGAACGCCCGACAGGGCGTTCTTTTCGCTTATTCGCCGCCGTTCACATAGTCGTGGGGATCGATGACCGCCCCGTCCCGGCTGACGGAGAAGTGGAGATGGGGCCCCATGCGGCTCTCGGCGGCGGAGGTGCTGCCCACATAGCCGATGACCTCCCCGGCGGCCACGGTCTGGCCCTGCGCCACAGGCGTATTTTCCTGTAAGCTGCTGTACTGGGTGGCGTAGCCGCCTTCGTGCTGAATGACCACCGTGGTGCCCATCAGCTCGTCGTCGGTAACGGACTGCACGGTCCCTGCGGCGGCGGTCTTCACCGCCGCGCCCTCATCGGCCTGCACGTCGATGCCGTCGTGGGTGCGCCAGTCGGCCATAGTGGGGTCATACAGCAGCTCCGTCATGCTGAACACCGTCACTGTGGTGCCGTCCAGAGGGGATACCACCTGGGGCAGCAGCTCTGCCGGCTCGGTGATCTCCACCTCCTCCACCGGGTCGGGGATGACCACCGGCGCAGGCTTTACTACCGGCTGGGTGGGGGCGACGGGCTGGATATCCAGCACCGGCGGCGTGTCCGTCTGCTCCACGGTCACCGGGCGCTCTCTCAGGGCGAAATAGCCGATCGTTCCTGCGGCCACAAGGCACAGGGCGATGGCTATGTAATAGCCCCGCCCGGCGAACATGGCCCGCAGCCGTTCGTTTCGGGAGTCCTTCATATGCGTGTCCCTTTCCTGGCGGGAAGTCCCGCCGCCGCCCCTTCCGGCGGGCGGCACGCCGAAATAAAACATCCTCTGCCCGTATTGTCGCCGGACAGAGGATGTTTTATTCATATTCAGTCGTCGAATTCCGCCCGCAGGCCCCGCCGCAGCAGGGCACTCAGCTCTGCCCGGGGGTCGGCGCTTTCGTACAGGATGTTGTGTACCGCCATGCATATCGGCAGCTCCACGCCGTACTTTTCGCGGAGCACCATCAGTGCCTCCACTGTGTAATAGCCCTCCGCCAGCCGGTGGTAGTCCTGATGGCGGATGAAGGACTCGCCGAACTGTCGGTTATGGCTGTAGGGCGAGAACACCGTGGCCTCGTAGTCCCCCAGATGGCACAGCCCGTAGGCTGACAGCTCATTGCCGCCCATAGCCTTGATCAGCCGCGCCACCTCCCGGGTACCCCGGCTCATCAGCGCGCCCTTCAGGCTGGACATCTCCACGCCGTCCAGAAAGCCCGCCGCGATGCCTACCACGTTCTTGGCCGCGGCGCCTACCTCGTTGCCGATCATGTCGCCGCCGTAGTAGAAACGGATCAGGTCGCTGGAGAATTCCTGCACCAGCCGCCGCTTCACGGCGTCGTTCCCACTGTCGATGACCATGCAGTTGGGGATGCCCCGGTAGAACTCCTGCACATGGCCCGGCCCCAGCCAGACCGCCACGGTGTTGCTCTCATGCAGCAGCGATCCGGCGATAACGCTGAGCCGTTCGCCGGTGCCCATCTCCAGGCCCTTCATGCACAGCACCACCGTCTTGCTTCGCAGGGCCTGCATGGGGGCCTCTGCCAGCAGAGAACGCAGGCTCTGGGAGCCGATGGAGATGATGACCGTCTCCGCCTGCTCCACGTCCCGCAGGTCGGTGGTCAGCCCCACGGAGTCTGGCAGCGTCAGCAGATCGTTCTGCCGGGTGGCCAGAAAGGACTGCATACGGGGCGAGCTCTGCCGCCCGTACAGCGTCACATGATGGCCGATGTGATCCAGATACCAGGTGATGAGGGAACCCCACCGCCCGCAGCCGATGACAAATATGTTCATGGGTTTGTCTCCTTATAAGGAAGTCCCGAAGCCGCGCTTCGGGACTTCGCGTAAAAGCGGATCGTTCACTTTACTTCACGATCAGCGTCTTGCCGTCCATCTCCTCCGGGCAGGCCAGACCCATCACGTCCAGGATGGTGGGCGCGATGTCCGCCAGCCGTCCGGGCCGCAGCTCTGTGCCGGCGCCGCACAGGATGAAGGGTACCAGATTGGTGGTGTGGGCGGTCATGGGGCTGCCATCGGGCTGCTTCATATCCTCGGCGTTGCCGTGGTCGGCGGTCACCATGGCGATGCCGCCCATCTTCAGCGTGGCGTCCACCACCTTGCCCACGCAGGTGTCCACAGTCTCTACGGCCTTGATGGCGGCCTCCAGCACGCCGGTGTGCCCCACCATGTCGCAGTTGGCGAAGTTCAGGATGATGACGTCATAGGCGCCTGACTCGATGCGCTCCACACACTTGTCGCACACCTCGAAGGCGCTCATCTCCGGCTGGAGATCATAGGTGGCCACCTTGGGAGAGGGCACCAGCACCCGGTCCTCGCCGGGGTACTGCGTCTCCACGCCTCCGTTGAAGAAGAACGTCACATGGGCATACTTCTCCGTCTCGGCGATCCGCAGCTGGGTCATGCCCATGCGGCTGAGGTACTCACCCAGCCCGTTCTTCACGGCGATGCGGGGCCACGCCACCAGTACATTGGGCATGGAGGCGTCGTACTCCGTGTTGCACACATAGGTGGTGGGGAAGAACTCCCGGGCAAAGCCGTCAAAGTCCGGGTCCACGATGGCCCGGGTGATCTCCCGGGCCCGGTCGGGCCGGTAGTTGAAGAAGATGATGCTGTCATTGTCGCTGATGGTGCCGTCGCCGTCCACCACCACCGGCTCCATGAACTCGTCGGTGATGTTGTTGGCATAGCTCTCCGCCACGGCGGCCACCGGGTCATCACTGCGGCGGCCCTCGCCGTACACCATAGCGTCATAGGCCATCTGTACGCGCTCCCACCGCTTGTCGCGGTCCATGGCGTAGTAGCGGCCCATCACCGTGGCGATCTTGCCGATGCTCAGCTGGGCGCACTTGTCGGCGAGTGCCTGCACGAAGCCCTTGCCGCTGGTGGGGGACACGTCCCGGCCATCCAGGAAACAATGGACGTACACCTTGGTCAGCCCCTTGTCCTTAGCCATTTGCAGCAGGGCGAACAGGTGCTCGATGTGGGAGTGTACGCCGCCGTCGGACAGCAGACCGCACAGGTGCAGACTGGTGCCCTTCTCCAGGCAGTTGTCCATCGCCTGGTTATAGGCCTCGTTCTTAAAGAAGCTGCCGTCCTCGATAGCGCGGCTGATGCGGGGCAGGTCCTGAAACACCACGCGGCCGCCGCCGATGTTGGTGTGGCCTACCTCGCTGTTGCCCATCTGCCCGGCGGGCAGACCCACGTCCAGTCCGCTGGCGGACAGCGTGGTGTGGGCGTATTCCTGAAACAGCTTATCCAGCACCGGCGTCTTGGCCAGAGTGACGGCATTGTCGTCCGCGGGGGGCGCAATGCCGAAGCCGTCCATGATGATGAGGGTGGTAGGGGTCTTATTCATGCCGTTCCTCCTTGGAAATGCTCAGCCTTGGTTGGCAGCATTGATGATGGCGATAAAGTCCTCAGGGTTCAGAGAGGCGCCGCCGATAAGGCCGCCGTCGATGTCCGGCTGGGCCAGCAGCTCCGCCGCGTTGGCGGGCTTCATGGAGCCGCCGTACTGGATGGTGATGCTGCGGGCGATACGGGCGCCGTACAGGTGACGCACGGTGGTGCGGATGAAGGTGCAGACCTCAGCGGCCTGCTCGGCGGTAGCGGTCTTGCCGGTGCCGATGGCCCACACAGGCTCATAGGCGATCACGCACTTCCGCAGCTTCTCCGCGGGCACGCCGGCCAGGGCGGACTTGACCTGCAGCGCGATCAGCTCCATGGTGATGCCCAGCTCCCGCTGCTCCAGCGTCTCACCCACGCAGATGATGGGGTGCAGACCCGCCTCCAGCGCGGAGAGCACCTTGCGGTTGACGGTGAGATCCGTCTCGCCGAAATACTGGCGGCGCTCAGAGTGACCGATGATGACGTACTTTACGCCCAGGTCCTTCAGCATATCGGCGGAGACTTCGCCGGTGTACGCGCCGTTCTTCTCATAAAACACATTCTGTGCGCCCACGGACACGCGGGCATCCTTGAAGCCCTTGATGGCGGCGGCGATATCTACGGAGGGCACGCACACCACAATGTCGCACCATTTGGCCTTGGGCAGCAGGGCCTTCAGTTCCTCGGCAAACTTCTTCGTCTCGCTGGCGGTCTTGTTCATCTTCCAGTTGCCGGCGATAATGGTCTTGCGATATCTGCGATTCATAACAAACTAACTCCTCGTTTTTTACTTTTATATAGAAATGGGGATATGCACACAAAATAAAACGGTTTTCGCCAAAGCCTGCGCGGCCGATCCGCTCCGCCGGCCGCGGCGAAGATGCCGGACCTTACTTGTCCAGCAGGCAGGCCACGCCGGGCAGCTCCTTACCCTCCAGGAACTCCAGCGACGCGCCGCCGCCGGTGCTGATGTGGGTGATCTTGTCGGCAAAGCCCAGCTGCTCCACCGCCGCCGCGCTGTCGCCGCCGCCCACGATGGTCACGGCGCCGCTGTCAGCCAGCGCCTGGGCCATGGCCCGGGTGCCGGCGGCGAAGTTGTCAAACTCAAACACGCCCATGGGGCCGTTCCACACCACGGTGCCCGCGCCCGTCACGGCGCCGCAGAAGGTCTTGATGGTATCGGGACCGATATCCATGCCCTCCCAGCTCTCGGGAATGGCCATGGTGCTGACCACCTGGCGCTTGGCGTCATTGGAGAAGTCATCCGCCGCCACGGTGTCTGTGGGCAGCAGAAGCTTCACGCCGTTCTTTTTGGCCTTTTCGATCATTTCCAGGGCGTAATCCAGCTTATCCGGCTCACACAGGCTCTTGCCGATGCTGCCGCCCTGGGCCTTGGCAAAGGTATACGCCATGCCGCCGCCGATGATGATGGTGTCCGCCTTGTCCAGCAGGTTGTTGATGACCGCGATCTTGTCGCTGACCTTGGCACCGCCCAGCACCGCCACAAAGGGCCGCTTGGGGTCGTCCAGGGCCTTGCCCATGACGGACAGCTCTCTGGCCACCAGGAAGCCGGACACCGCCGGCAGGTATGCCGCTACACCGACGGTGGAGGCGTGGGCACGGTGCACGGTGCCGAAGGCGTCGGACACATACAGCTCCGCCATGTCCGCCAGCTCCTTGGCGAAGCCGGGGTCGTTCTTCTCCTCGCGGATATCGAACCGCAGGTTCTCCAGCAGCATGATCTGGCCGGGCTGCAGGGCAGCGGCCTTGACTTTGGCATCTTCACCCACGATATCCTTGGCGAAGATGACCTCCCGGCCCAGCAGCTGGCTCAAACGCTCCGCCACGGGCGCCAGCGTCAGCTTCATCTTCCACTCGCCCTTGGGCTTGCCCAGGTGGGAGCAGGCGATGACCGCCGCGCCGTTGTCCAGCAGATACTTGATGGTGGGCAGTGCCGCCACGATGCGCTTGTCGCTGGTGATCGCGCCCGTTTCCTTGTCCTGGGGCACGTTGAAGTCGCAGCGCAGCAGGACCTTCTTGCCCTTGACGTCTACATCCTGTACCGTTTTTTTATTGTAATTCATGGAATACGCTCCTCTCGCGTGAAATTCATATATTTGCCATCTCGCCGGTTCCGGCGAGACCGGGAAAGCCATTCTGCCGCAGCGCCTCATAGGTGAGGATCGCCACGGAGTTGCTCAGGTTCAGGCTCCGCGCCTCCGGGCGCATGGGCAGCCGTATGCACCGGTCATAGTGGGTCCTGCGGAAGTCTTCCGGCAGCCCGGCTGTCTCCTTGCCGAAGAACAGCCAGCAATCCGGCGAGAACCGTGCCCGGGTGTAGTCCTGCGGCGCCTTGGTGGTGGCCAGCCACAGATCGACGGCCGCCTCCGGGTGCTGCGCAAACAGCGCCTCCAACCCGTCGTAGTCCTGTACGTTCACCAGGTGCCAGTAATCCAGACCGGCGCGCTTCACCGCCCGGTCGGAAATATCAAAGCCCAGAGGCCGCACCAGGTGCAGCTGGCTGCCGGTGGCGGCGCAGGTACGGGCGATATTACCGCAATTCTGGGGTATTTTCGGTTCGACCAGTACGATGTGCAGCATGACCGTATCACACTCCTGTTACATAAGCGACAACTATTGTAAAACAATGTAATGGGAAATGCAACTATAAAATACCAAAAGCAGGCGATATTTCTCCGAAACATTCAAAATGCTTTCTGTTTGACCCACCAAAAGACAGACGAACGCCCACGGACCGCTGCCAGAAAAATTATTGCCGAAAAAAACGGGAAAAATACTGGATTTTCCTGTAGGACCTGTTATAATAGGGGCAGAGAACAATGCAGAAAGAGGTGAGTGCCAATGGGCCGCATTCGCGCCGACAAGTGCAATACCGTCCATGACCGCGCCCGCCTTTCGGGTGCCGTGCCGTCCACGCTGTACGCCGCGCTGTAAAGCGCACTGTCAGTGGGCGGCATTTTTGTTTTCTTTTTAACAAGTGCGGAACAGCGCAGCTGTTTGCAATATATCTGTACCTATAAAAATTCGGATAGAAAGCGAGAGTACGCACCATGATTTCTCACGGCAAGGATATGAAGATCTTTACAGGCAACGCCAATCCCGCGCTGGCACAGGAGATCTGCAAGCTCATCGGCATCAAGCTGGGCGAGGCAGAGGTTAAAAGCTTCGCTGACGGTGAGGCGTCCGTCTCCCTGTACGAGACCGTCCGCGGCAGCGATGTGTTCCTCATCAACTCCACCTGCAAACCCGTCAACGACAGCCTGATGGAGCTGCTCATCATGATCGACGCCTGCAAGCGTGCCAGCGCCGGCCGTGTCACCGCCGTGATCCCCTATTTCGGCTATGCCCGTCAGGACCGTAAGGCCAAGTCCCGCGATCCTATCTCCGCCAAGCTGGTGGCCAATATGCTCACCGCCTCCGGCGCCGACCGCGTGCTGACCATGGACCTGCACGCCAGCCAGATCCAGGGTTTCTTCGATATCCCCGTGGATAACCTGCTGGGCAACCCCGTGTTCGTGGACTATTACGCCAAGAAGTTCGGCGAAAAGTGCGAGGACATGGTGGTCGTCTCTCCCGACGTGGGCTCTGTGGCCCGCGCCCGCACCTTCGCCCAGAAGCTGCACATGGGCCTGGCCATCGTGGACAAGCGCCGCCAGAAGGCCAACCAGTGCGAGGTCATGAACGTCATCGGCGACGTGGAGGGCAAGGACTGCATCCTCTTCGACGATATGATCGACACCGCTGGCTCCATCTGCAACGCCGCCAAGGCTATTGTGGAGGTGGGCGGAGCCAACAGCGTATATGCCTGCGCCAGCCACGGCGTGCTGTCCGGCCCCGCGCTGGAGCGCCTGAACAACAGCGTCATCAAGGAGGTCGCCCTGCTGAACACCATTCCCGAGTCTATGGGCGAGGGCTGCGACAAGATCAAGTATATCTCCGTGGCCCCCATGTTCGCCGAGGCCATCGAGCGCATCTATCAGGAGATCTCCATCGCCAAGCTGTTTAACTAAAATACTTTCCAAACCCGAAAAACGGTGCTATAATAAGAGGACTGCGTCTGCAGTCCTCTTATTTTGTGTATGCAAGGAGGCGACAGCCTTGTTTTTTAATCGGAACGGCAGCGGAGGCGTGGAGTGGCTGCTGGTGGGCCTGGGTAATCCCGGCAGCAAGTATGAGTCCACCCGCCACAATATGGGCTGGCTGGCCCTGGACAGCCTGATGGAAAAGGAGAAATTCGCCCTGAATAAGCTCCGCTTCAAGGCATGGACCGGTATGCTGGACTACAAGGGACATAAGATACTGGTGATGAAGCCCCAGACCTACATGAACCTCTCCGGCGAGTCCGTGGGCGAGGCGGCGCGGTTCTACAAGGTGCCCGCCGACCATGTACTGGTCATCTCCGACGACGTGTCCCTGCCGGTGGGCAAGCTGCGTATCCGTAAAAGCGGCTCCGCCGGCGGTCACAATGGCCTGAAGAACATCATTCAGCACCTGGGCACCGATGCGTTTCCACGTATCAAGGTGGGCGTGGGTATGCCCGACCACCCGGACCACGAGATGATCGACTGGGTCATCGGCAAGCCCCAGGGCGAGGAGGCCAAGACCCTCCGCGATGCCCTGGACCGTGCAGCCGATGCCGCCTTGTCCGTCATTGATGAAGGCCCGGACCGGGCTATGAACAGATTTAACTGACCGGCCGAAGTCCCTCTCCGTGCGGAGAGGGACCGGCACGAAGTGCCGCCGGAGGGGAAAGGAGGGATGCCCCGTGACCGGATTGTTAGACAAGTTATCTGCTCTGCCGCAGCTTCAGGAGCTGCTGGCGGCGCTGCACAGCAGCGCCGTCACCTGCTGCGCTGCCGTGACGGGGCTTGCCCCCGTCCACCGGGCCATGTTCTCCGCCGCGCTGGCGGTGGAGACGAAGCGTCCGCTGCTGCTCCTGTGTGCCGATGAGAAGGACGTTCAGCGTCAGGCGGCGGATATCCGCGTTCTGCTGGGTGTGGAGCCGGTGTGCTTGCCGGAGCGCGAATTGCAGCTGCGCCCCGCCGCTTACAGCCGCCAGTGGGAGAATGCCCGGCTGTCCGCCCTGTACCGCATGGCCCGGGGCGATGCACCCGTGGTGGTGGCCACCGCCGCCGCCATGGTCCAGCGCTGCCTGCCTCGCGAGGTGCTGCTCGCCGCCGCTTTTTCTCTGGAGGTGGGCGCGCGGTACGACGTGCAGGACCTCTGCCTCCGCCTGACCGCCGCCGGATACACCCGCACCGATCAGGTGGAGGGACCCGGCCAGTTTGCCCTGCGGGGTGGCATTCTGGACGTGTTCTCCCCCGGAGAGGAGCGCCCGCTGCGCTGTGAGTTTTTCGACGACGAGCTGGATAGCCTGGGCGAATTCGAGACAGCCACACAGCGCCGCGTGCTGAACCGCCGCCAGGTGTGTATTCTGCCGGCATCTGAGCTGCTGCCCTTTGCCGAAGAGACCACCGCCGCTGACGCCGCCGGGCGCATCGAGGATGCCGCCCGCCGCCTGAAGAAGGAGCACGCCGCCATTCGTCAGCGTCTGCTGGACGATGCCGAACTGCTGTGCCAGGGGATCGCGCCACCCGGCGCGGACCGCTATATGGCCGCCGTCTGCCCGGACAAGACCACCGCGTTTGACTATCTGGCCCAGGACACCATCCTCTGTGCCGGCGAGGCCGGCCGGGTGCAGGAGACGCTCCGGGCCTTTCTGTTCCAGACCCGTCAGGATGTTACCGCCGCCGTGGAGGCCGGTCTCATGGCCGGCGCCTTCGGTGACCTGACCCTCACGGAGCCGGAGCTGGAGACGGTGCTCTCCCGCTTTGCCCTCTGCCAGATGGAGAGCCTGCCCACCAGCCGCTATTTGCTGCCGCCCCGCCTGTTGCTGGACATCAGCGCCAAGCAGCTCTCCGGCTACGGCGGCAGCCTGGATGCCGCCGCTGTCGATATCACCCACTATCTGACCGCCGGCTTCGGCGTGCTGGTGCTCTGCGGCGGCGCGGTCCGCTGCCGCAATATGCAGGAGTTCCTCCAGCGGCGCCATATCCCCGCCGCCCTGGCGCTGGAGGGAGATACCGTCCCCGCCCCGGGCCAGACGCTCGTCTCCGTGGGGGCGCTGTCCGCCGGCAGTGAGTGGCCTGCCCTGAAGCTGGCTGTCCTGACGGAGGGGCAGCTGACCCGCGCCCTGTCCGGCAAGGCCAAAAGGCCCCGCCAACCCAAGTCCGACAGCCGCCAGCGGCTGCTGAGCTACGCCGACCTGGAGGTGGGCGACCTGGTGGTCCACATCCACCACGGAATCGGCCGCTTTGCCGGGATGATCCGCCTGCCGGTGGACGGCGTGGAGAAGGACTACATCAAGATACAGTACGCCGGGAGTGACTGCCTGTACGTCCCCGCCACCTCACTGGACCTGGTCAGCAAGTATATCGGCGGCGGGGATGACACCGAGAGGGTGAAGCTCAACAAGCTCTCCGGCGACCAGTGGACCAAGACCACCCGCCGTGCCAAGGCCGCGGCCAAGGACCTGGCCGACGGGCTCATCAAGCTGTACGCCCAGCGCCAACGCTTGGGCGGCCACGCCTTTTCACCGGATACCCCCTGGCAGCAGGAATTTGAGGAGGCCTTCGACTATACGGAGACCGACGATCAGCTGACTGCCATCCGGGAGATCAAGGCCGATATGGAGAAACCCGTGCCCATGGACCGGCTGCTCTGCGGCGACGTGGGCTACGGCAAGACGGAGGTGGCCCTCCGCGCCGCCATGAAGTGTATCCTGGACGGCAAGCAGGTGGCGCTGCTGGTGCCCACCACTGTGCTGGCGCAGCAGCACTATGCCACTGCCGCCGCCCGGTTCCGGGCCTTCCCGGTCACGGTGGAGGTCCTGTCCCGCTTCCGCACCCCCAAGCAGGTCAAGGATGTGCTGGAACGGGTGAAGGACGGCCGTGTGGACCTGCTTATCGGAACCCATAAGCTGCTGGGCAAGGGCGTGCAGTTCAAGGACCTGGGTCTGCTCATCATCGACGAGGAGCAGCGCTTCGGCGTCACCCACAAGGAACGTCTGCGTCAGGTGGCCCGGCAGGTGGACACCCTGACCCTCTCTGCCACACCGATTCCCCGGACGCTGAATATGGCCATGTCCGGCATCCGCGACATGAGCACCATCGAGCAGCCGCCCCAGGACCGCCAGAGCGTCCAGACCTACGTGCTGGAGCATGACTGGGGCCTTCTGGCGGATGCCATCCGGCGGGAGTTGGGCCGGGGCGGACAGGTGTATTACCTGCACAATCGGGTGGACAGCATCGATGCCACCGCCGCCCGTCTCCGTGACCTGCTGGGCGAGGACGTTGCTATTGAGACAGCCCACGGCAAGATGGCCGAGGGCCAGCTCAGCGACGTGATGGCCCGTATGTCCGAGGGTGAGATCGACGTGCTGGTCTGCACCACCATTATCGAGACCGGCATCGATATCCCCAATGTAAACACGCTGATCATCGAGGACGCGGACAACATGGGGATGAGCCAGCTGCACCAGCTGCGGGGCCGCATCGGCCGCAGTCCCCGCCGGGCCTACGCCTATCTGACCTACCGGGCCGGCAAGGTGCTCACCGAGGTGGCCGCCAAGCGCCTGACCGCCATCCGCGAGTATGTAGAGTTTGGCTCTGGCTTCAAGATCGCCATGCGCGACCTGGAGATCCGCGGCGCGGGCAATCTGCTGGGCCCGGAGCAGTCCGGTTACATGATGTCCGTGGGCTATGATATGTACCTGAAGCTGCTGAACGACGCGGTGCTGGAGCAGCAGGGCAAGACCGCCCCCGCCCGGGTGGAGTGTTCCGCTGACATCACCGTGGCGGCCTATATCCCGGAGTCTTACGTTCCCGCCGCCCGGCAGCGCATGGACCTCTACCGCCGCATCGCGGCCCTCCGCACGCCGGAGGACGAGTCCGAGCTCACCGACGAGCTGCTGGACCGCTACGGCGACGTGCCGCCGCCGGTGACGGCGCTGCTGCGGGTGGCGCTGCTCCGCGCCGCCGCTATGGACTGCGGCGTCACCGATATCACCCAGAAGGGCCGCCAGCTGGTGTTCAGCTTTGACGATCGGGTGGATGCCGCCGCGCTGCTGGCGGTGTGCACCATGGCGGCCTACCGCAGCCGCGCGCAGCTGTCCGCCGGGGCAGCGCCCCGCCTGACACTGTATATGCAGCCCGGGGAGGAACCGCTGGCCGCCGCCGGCGCGCTGGTGGAGGCCCTGCGGCTCCACGAGACAGATACACAACAAATGAACGGGGCGCAGCCCCCTGAGGAGGCAAAACATGAAGAATAACTGGATCCGTTTTCTGGCGGGCGCGCTGGTGTCCGTCATGCTGGTGGGCGCGTTTGCCCTCACCGGCGGCATGAAGGGCGGTAAGAGCACCGAGGGCCTGCTGTATCAGGCCAGCGGCCTTCACCCGGACGGCGAGATGCTGGTCGTCGACGGTCAGATCGTCACCTGTGAGGAGTACCTCTATTGGGTGGACTACGTCTGTACCTATCTGGCGAGCCAGCTGCCGGACGTGGACTGGAACGCCGCCGTGTCCGAGGGCGGCATCACCTACGGCGACTATGTAAAGCTGGAGGCGGTGAACGCCGCCAAGCGCTTTGCCGTCACTCGCGCCTGGGCAGAGCAGGCGGGCATCGCCCTCACCGACGGCGACATGGCCGCCCTGGCCCTCCAGCGGCAGAAGCTGGTGTCCCTTTACGGCGAGGAGGGCTATCAGCAGCAGCTGGCCCTGATGGGCATCAGCGAGGAGACCTTCGACGGTATGCTGGCCGCCCAGTACCTGAACAGCAGCCTGCAAACGGCCTATGGCCCCGGCGGCAGCCTGTATGACGAGGATGCCGTCCGCGCCTACGCCCAGGAGCAGGGCTATGCCAGCGTCTATGTGCTGACCCTCACCGGCGAAAATGCCGAGACCATGGCCGCCGATCTGCTGGAGCGCTGGCAGAAGGCGGAGGACAAGGCGGCGGAGTACGCCGCCATGTGCGAGGAGCTGCAGCAGGAGGCTGTGGGCGCCGTTACCCTGACAGCCGCTGAGGGCGATCCCCTCAGCGACGCCATCATGGCGCTGGAGCTGGAGGAACTGACCGCCGTCATTGATCCCTACGGCGATGGCTCCTGCTATGTGATCCTGCGTACCGATCTGGACCTGTCCGTGGCCGCAGATGCCTATTTCCAGCAGGTCCAGAGTGACCGGCTGGCCAACGCCTCCGTGGTGTCCAACGCCAAGCTGTACAGCAGCCTGGACGTGGGAGCCTTCTATGACCGGATGACGGAGCTCCGCGCGGAGATGCAGGCCGCCATGGCGGAGGCTGGTGGTCATACCGCCGATGATGGCCATGACCACAGCGCCGACGCCGGTACCGACACGGCGGGGGAGGACACTGCCGATACCGGAGCTGACGCCGAACCGGCGGCATGAGGATGCGTCATTTCGTCAAAATGACGGGAAACCGCCATTTGATATGCCTGATTTGACGATTTTTTAACGAAGTTGCAATTTGGGATTGACTATTGTTAAATTTGTGACTATCATTAGGGATAGACAGGCGTGAGACTTTGTTGTATACTATCTTCAACATATTTTATAGGAGGTAACTTTCATGAAAGACCTGTATGTTGTCAACTGCTGCCGTACCGCCATCGGTTCCTTTGGCGGCTCCCTGAAGAACACCCCTGCCGCCGAAATGGGCGCCGTGGTGGTCAAGGAGGCTCTGAAGCGCGCAAACGTGGCTCCCGAGAATGTGGATGAGCTGATGTTCGGCTGCATCCTGACCTCTGCCCAGGGCCAGAATGTGGCCCGTCAGGTCTCCATCAAGGCTGGTATCCCCTATTCCGTCCCCGCCTATACCGTGGGTATGGTCTGCGGCTCCGGTATGAAGTCCGTCATTGAGGCTGGCCGCGCCATCCTCGCCGGCGACGCCGATATCGTCGTCTGCGGCGGCACCGAGAACATGAGCGCCGCTCCTTATGCTGCTCCCGACGCCCGCTGGGGCGCCCGCATGGGCGACAAGAAGCTTGTCGACACCATGATCAAGGACGGCCTGTGGGATGCGTTCAACAACTACCACATGGGCACCACCGCCGAGAACATCTGCGATGTTTGGGGCATCACCCGCGAAGAGCTCGACGCCTTCGGCGCTGCCTCCCAGCAGAAGACCGAGGCCGCGCAGGCTGCCGGCCGTTTTGACGATGAGATCGTTCCCGTCCCCGTGAAGGTCAAGAAGGAGATCGTCGAGTTCAAGAAGGATGAGTTCCCCCGCGCCGGTTCCACCGTCGAGGGTCTTGCCAAGCTGCGCGGCGCGTTCCCCGTCGGCCCCGAGGGCGTTGAGGACGAGATCGTCCACACCTTCGAGCCCACCGGCATCCACGAAGCCGATACCAAGAAGCACGTCCAGCGCGTCACCGCCGGTAACGCCTCCGGCATCAACGACGGAGCTGCCGCCATCGTCCTCGCTTCCGGCGAGGCCGTGAAGAAGTACAACCTCAAGCCCATGGCCAAGCTCGTCAGCTGGGGCCAGGGCGGCGTCGACCCGAAGATCATGGGCGTCGGCCCCGTGCCCGCTTCCCGTCAGGCCATGAAGAAGGCCGGCCTGACCATCGACGATATCGACCTCGTCGAGGCCAACGAAGCCTTCGCGGCCCAGTCCATCGCTGTTGCCCGTGAGCTCGGCTTCGACATGAGCAAGGTCAACGTCAACGGCGGCGCGATCTCCATCGGCCACCCCGTCGGCGCTTCCGGCGCTCGTATCATCGTCACCCTGCTGCACGAAATGCTCAAGCGCGACGACGCCAAGAAGGGCCTTGCCACCCTCTGCATCGGCGGCGGCCAGGGCGTTGCCACCATCTTCGAGAAGTGCTAAAGCACCGCTAACCCCTGAAAATAAAAGGAGACCTCGAAAGAGGTCTCCTTTTTATTTTCTCCTCTGCACGGTGCAGGAAAAAAAGCAGCGCCCCTGCCGAGACGCAAAAAGGAAGCAGCCCTTTCGGGCTGCCCCTCACGCGCCCTCGCGGGCGCAAGCGCCGTACAGTGCGCCGCGCTGCGATTTAACCCTCCGCCTGCGCGGCGACGATCGCCTCGTAGATCGTCTGCGGGTCGAGCTTATCATAGTCCGCGCTCGTCGCCATCGCGGCGGCGTCGACCTGCTCGGCGATGAAGTTCGTGAAGTACTCCTCGCGCACCTCGTCGGCTGCGGCGGACTTGTCGAGCGGCAGGCGGAGCAGGATGTGATAGCCGAGGCTGGATTCGACGACTTCACTCACCTCGCCCTCGGAAAGCGCGTAGGCGGCGTCTTCAAACTCCTGCACCATCGAGCCGGTCGTGAAGGTGTAGCCCGTGGGATGGCTCTCGCGGCCGGGATCCTCGCTGTACTGGTCGGCGAGCTCGGCAAAGTAGGAGGCGATGTCGTCGCCGGTGTAGGAATTGAGCTTTTCGACGAGCTCCTCAGCGAGCGCTTTCTTTTCGGCCTTCTGCTCGTCGGTGAGGGCTTCGCCGGTCGTCATGTCCTTCGTCGCAAGCAGGATGTGGTCCGCCGTGATGTAGCCCTGCTCGGCGGCGTAGACGGCGAGGTCCTCGTCGGAGGCGTAGAGCGCGCTGCCCTCGGTATTGTAGAGCTCATAGAGATTCTGATACAGGTAGTTCGAGCGCGCGACGCGGTCATAGGTCTCGCGGCGCATGCCGAGCTTGGCGATCTCGGCCTCAAAAGCTTCCTCGCTGCCGTACTGGTCAATGTAGCTCTGGTCGCTCTCGGCCATGGCGGCCTCCTGCTCGGCGGTAAGCGTCACGCCGTACTTGCTGGCGAGATTTTCAAGCACCAAGTGCTGCTTGACGGACGAGAGCACGCTTGCTTTCACATAGTCGGCGACACTCATGCCGTCGGAGATGGTGTCGTCCCAGTTGATGGACGAGCCGGTGTAATACTGCATGTAGCTGTTGAGATACGACACGTCGTAGCCGATCCAGTATGCGACAAGGTCGGCGCTCGCGCCGTTGCCGTTCAGGCTTGCGACGATCGCGTCGGGCGCGACGCCGGTCGCTTCGTAGCAGAGACCCTCCTGCATCGTGCCGGAGGTGAAGCCGTTCGAGGGCGAGAGCGACACGACGGCAAAGGTGAGCGCCGCGGTGATGGCCGCCGCGCCAAGGAACGAAAGCAATCTCTTTTTGATCATAATGTTACCTCTTTTTCGTTTTCTTCCTTATTCACACGCAGGTCTCCGACCAGCGTCAAGGCTGTATCCAATGCGTCCTCGCCCGGCGAAAGACGCAGCAGGAGCTTCGGCTCCGTCCCCGTGGCGGAGAGCGTGAGCCGGCGGCGGTTCTTCGGCAGTGAGCAGAGGGCCATCACGGCCTCCACGGGGACTGCCTCGGACGCGGCAAAGGTGAAGGTGATCTCGCTGCCGCGCTGCGAGATATCGCTCACACCGATCTGCACGGCCTCCGCGCGCAAAAGCGCGACGTCCATGAGCTTGAGGACCGGCTGGGGCGGCTCGCCGTAGCGGTCGATGAGCTCGTCGAGCAGCTCCTGCGACTGCTCGGCGGTGCGCAGCGCCGCGATGCGGCGGTAGATATCCATGCGCTGCTCGCCCGAGGGAATGTAGCTCTCCGGCAGGTTGGCCGAGACTGTGAGGTCTGCCGAGCATTCGGTGCGCTGCGGCGCCTTTTCACCGCGCTGCTCGAGTACGGCCTCTTCCAAGAGCTGCAAGTACATATCGTAGCCGACGCTCATCATGTAGCCCGACTGCTCGGGGCCGAGCAAATTGCCCGCGCCGCGAATCTCAAGGTCGCGCATCGCGATGCGGAAGCCCGAGCCGAACTCCGCGTATTCGCGGATGGCCGTCAGGCGCTTGGCCGCAACCTCGGTGAGGATCTTGCCCGCGCGGTAGGTCATATAGGCATACGCCCGGCGCGCGCTGCGGCCGATGCGGCCGCGTATCTGGTGCAGCTGGGCGAGGCCGAGGCGGTCGGCGTCCTCGATGATGAGGGTGTTGACGTTCGGGATGTCGATGCCGGTCTCGATGATGGTGGTGCAGACGAGAATCTGGATCTCACCGTTCGACATCGACTGCATGACGTCGCCGAGCTGCTCCTCATTCATCTTGCCGTGGGCGACGGCGATCTCCGCCTCCGGGATGCGCTGCTTGATCTTCGCGGCGCACTGGTCGATCGACTCGACCCGGTTGTGCAGGTAATAGACCTGCCCGCCGCGCGCAAGCTCGCGCCGCATGGCCTCGTCCAGAATGCCGTCCTGATGCTCGAGGACGAAGGTCTGCACGGGATAGCGGTCCTGCGGCGGCTGCTCGATGGTGGACATGTCGCGAAGGCCGGACAGGGCCATATTGAGCGTGCGCGGGATGGGCGTTGCGGACAGTGTTAAGACGTCCACGCCTCGTGAAAGTTCTTTTAACCGTTCCTTGT
>OHTB01000603.1_pt1 | contig 19873 bp, 12 predicted proteins | sample 1578771 | NCBI WGS metagenome assembly OHTB01 (sample SAMEA3879516, study PRJEB24766) | human gut metagenome | biome: human-associated habitat; feature: feces | place: USA | collected 1985/1987 | reverse complement strand
GGTCTACCAGCATCAAGTGGTTATCAGTACCATTGGAGATCACCTTATAGCCTAGCTCTACAAAGGTCTCGGCCATAGCAGCAGCGTTCTTGAGTACTTGCTTTTGGTAATCCTTGAACTCTGGCTGTAGTGCTTCGCCAAAGGCTACTGCCTTTGCTGCGATGATGTGCTCTAGTGGTCCACCTTGTAGCCCTGGGAATACGGCAGAGTCGAGAAGTGAAGTGAAGGTACGGGTCTCACCCTTCTTGGTCTTCTTGCCCCAAGGATTCTCAAAGTCTTTGCCAACTAGGATGATACCACCACGTGGGCCACGGAGGGTCTTGTGTGTAGTAGAGGTGACTACGTGAGCATACTTCACTGGGTTTTTGAGTAGACCAGCAGCGATAAGCCCTGCGGGGTGTGCCATATCTACCCAAAGGATAGCACCTACCTCATCGGCAATGGCACGCATCCGCTCATAATCCCACTCGCGAGAGTAGGCTGAGCCACCACCTACGATGAGTTTTGGCTTGTGCTGCTTTGCGAGCTTCTCCATCTCGTCGTAATCAATACGACCATCGCTCTCCTTTACGTTGTAGGCTACTGGATGATAAATGATGCCCGAGCTATTAACTAGAGACCCGTGGGTGAGGTGACCACCGTGGTCAAGGTTGAGTCCCATGAAAGTATCTCCTGGCTGTAGGCAGGTGAGGTAAATAGGGTTATTGGCCTGTGCACCAGAGTGGGGCTGAACGTTGGCCCAGACAGCTCCGTAGATCTCTTTGAGCCGATCAATGGCCAGCTGCTCGGATTGGTCTACGATCTCACATCCACCATAGTACCTCTTGCCAGGGTAGCCCTCGGCATACTTATTGGTCATCACACTTCCCATCGCTTCCATCACTTGGTCGCTCACGAAGTTTTCGGATGCGATAAGCTCTAGACCCTTTGTCTGTCTCGCTCTCTCTTGTGCAATCAGGTCAAATACCTTCTCGTCTCTTTTCATGTTTCTTGTAAATTGCAAGTAGTATAAATATTGTGTATTTCTCTTAAGTCATTGGTTGTTCCCACAAACGGTGTTGTGCTCTATGACGTTGATTTCAGAGTGCTATTAGCGGAGAGGGAGGGATTCGAACCCCCGGTAGCACTAGTGCTACAACGGATTTCGAATCCGCCGCATTCGTCCACTCTGCCACCTCTCCAATAAATGGATTTGCAATGTTACCAAAAATATCTGTAATAGGGAGCATTCTATGGACTTTTTTTGGGAACGTTACTGTCTGTGTTGTCTCGTTAAATGAATTATTTCGTACATTTGTGCCAATTTTGAGAGAAGACTATTGGAATGTTTTTTATAGAAGTACTATCATGAGGTGGTATCTCTATTGGGAGAGCATTCTCAATTAATAAGGATTTGTATTGAATGTGGACGACAAATAAACGCTGGGTAGTTCTCCTTTGGCACACGATTCTTGCATTATTGATGATGCAGCTGTGTCGCTTGGTCTACTTTTATTATAATTATAGCCTCTTTTCAGAGATAGGGGTGGGGCAATTGCTAAGATTGATGCAGGGGGGCTTGCTCTTGGATATGATGGCGGTAGCTTATGGGTTTCTGCTCTATTATATTATGGTGGGAGTGGGTCAGTTCTTACCTAGTAGGGTAGAGGAATATGGTTGGTATAGAGGGGTGCGGCATGCAGCCTACTTCGTGCCTTACGTACTCTTTACTTTTGCCAATATCTCTGATGCGGGCTATTATCCGTTTGTCTATAGGCGGATTAATCGCGATGTATTCAGTGAGTTTGAAGGGGCTAACTTCGGTTCACTGTATGGTGAGTTTATTGTGGATTACTGGCCTCTGACGGTAGCCTTTGCTTTGATTATACTGCTAGGGGTCTTTGGGTATCGGATGGTTCGCTTTGAGCGTAAGCCTATAGGGGATACTCTTTCGTGGCGAGATGGATTGTTGCCTCTTATTCTGGTGATAGTGTTGCTGCCTTTTTGGTATTTGGGTGGTAAGAGCTTTAGTGATCTGATGGCATTGAGCGCTCGCTATATGAGTGATTTTAAGCAGTTCCCAATTGTGCTTAATTCTCCTGTGACGATTTTGAAGGATGGCTCGGAGCGGCAGGAGTATTCCTTTTACTCTGAGGCAGAATTGTCTCGCCACTTTACTCCTTATTATAAGGCAGCACCTCTCTCGGACAGTGATACCCTTTTTGGCTCTATGCGTGGGCGAAATGTGGTGATTATCCAGATGGAGAGCATGGCTAAGGAGTTTGTAGGGTTCTTCAATAAAGAGACTTCAAGTGGCCATAGTCTCACTCCATTCCTTGATCGACTTTTGCCAGAGACCTTGTACGCCCAGTATGGGTTCGCTTCGGGGAAGCGGTCGATTGATTCTTTCCCTGCTATTTATATCTCTATGCCTACTTTTGGAGCTACTTTTAATAACCGAAGTCGGCTGGAGAGGGATTTTGAGCACTATACCAGCTACGATACTGGGCTGCCTCGTTCGCTTAAGGAGAGTGGGTACGACCTGAAGTTTTATCACGGTGATCGTGAGGGGATGATGGGCTTCTTTGAGATGCTGGAGAGAGTGGGGGTGGAAAAGCAGTATACGGCTGAGAGCTATGATAAGGAGTATACCGATGCTGCGAACGACCGAATAGGGATGGCGGGGTCGGCGGTGCATGACCTGCCATTTAGTTTGGCCATGGCTAAGGATATTGAAAGTCTGAAGCAGCCATTTGGAGTGTTTTACTTCTCGCTTTCTAATCACAATCCTTTTGTGCTGCCTGATGAGTTTGAGGAAAAGTTTGAGGGAGGAAGTCTGCCGATACATCGCACAGTGCAATATGCCGACTTTGCTCTTGAGAAGTTCTTTGAAAGGGTAAAGGAGGAACCGTGGTATCAGAATACGCTTTTCGTCTTGACCGCCGACCATACCAGCGTGAGCGATGAACCTCTATACCAGTGCTTGCCGGGTAAGTCGGCAGTACCGATTGCGTTCTTTGATCCTCAAGGAAAACTAAAAGGGTGTGTTGATGAGTATGTGGTGCAGCATACCGATATCCTGCCCACGCTCTTGTATCTGCTTGGGATCACTGATCCTGTGCTAAGCTATGGGGCGAATATTTTTGATGAAAAGGCGGAGCATATAGGGCTCAACTTTTACTATAATCAGTACCTGCTATTTGCAAAGGAGGTGACTGTGGCAATGACGCCTTATGGCGAAGTGAGGGTGGAGGCACCAGTAGCTCGCCTGCAAACGGGGCCTGGAGCTGACGTGATGCCGAATGACTCTATTGTGGCACATTATACGCATCTGCTTCAGGCTATTGTACAGGACTATAATCACCGAGTGCACCGAACCTCTTTCTCCATCACAGATGTGGTGCCGAAGGAGTCAGACCAGTAAGTAAAGCCTATATATAAGGAATACCGCTATCAATGAGTATTGAGCCATTGATAGCGGTAGTTTCTTGAGCTTTTGGGGGGCGGTTAGATGGAGTCTCTTAGTTTCTTTATGTCTAGTACTTCGCCAAACCCTCTGGTGTAGTAGATTGCTCCATCACTAGCCAATTCTGAAATAACTCTTGAGAGAGCCGAGCGGGTCACCCCAAAGTACTTTGCAAGTGAAGTGACGCTCATGTCGAGCGAGAAGTAGCCACTTGGCTCCATCTTTTGTAGGATAAAGTAAGCTAGCTTTCCCTTGATCTTGCGGATGGAGAATATCTGTAGCTGCTGACTAAGCCCGTAGATAAGGTTGCTACTGAAGGTGAGAAAACCTCTGCGGAAGGTGGGGCACTCTTCCAAAAGCTTCTCAACAATTTCTCGGTCATAGTATTCTATCTCGCAGTCTTTGACGGCGATGATATCGTTGGCAAATCGCTGCTCTGATGAGTAGAGAAGTGAGGCAATGAGCGGAAAAGGAGCTTCGTGCTCATTGGTGTAGAGACGGTCTCCTGTGGGAGAAACTACCTCAATACGTACTACTCCCTTGGTGAGTAGCACGAGGGAGTCAATGGGATCGCCTTGATGCGCGACAAATTGGCCCGACCGAAATCTCTCTACCTTAGTAGGGGCACATTGAAGTCTTTCTGTCAATTCGGCGAGCTCCTCTTGGTTATGCTTGCTACCGCAAAAGTACTCAAGGAGAGCTGAGTGTTTGCTAGTTATTGTATTCATCTTGTAGGGTTACTTTGTATTTTTGTCAAAGTTAGTCATTTTTTATTTGACTGAATAATATAATGGCGACTATTTTTTTGTCCCATCCTAGTTCAAGGGCATAATTAATGGAACTTGGTTGTCTTTCGTGATTAAATACCTTTTTCTGTAATCTGTAGTTGTCAAATTCAGTATTTAGAGGTATCTTTGCAGTGGGAAATAAATACTATGTCGGATGAATAGCATTCTGAGTGGAGATATGTGCCTTGAGTTGAAGGGCGTGGAGCGGTCGGAAGCAGGTCTACAGGGCTGTGCTTCGAGCCGTGATTGCACTTTACACTGCCTTGCCTCTGCCGAAAAGTTGCCACTTATTTGTATCCGTGGTACACGCGGTATCGGTAAGACGCACCAATTGATGCAGATGGGTCAACTGCTCACTAGCCAAAAAGGTGAGCGGGCTATTTATGTCAACCTCAACCACTTCTACTTCTCAAGCCATACAATCTATCACTTTGCGAAGGGATTTTACCACGAAGGTGGGCGGATACTTCTGCTAGATCAAGTATTTAAGTATCCAGGCTGGGCAGAGGAGTTGATGCAATGCCGTAAAGAATTACCTGAGCTGATTATTGTCTTCACCGCATCTAGTGTGATGACGCTGGAGGAGGAGTATCCAGAGCTCAAGGGGGAAATGAAGATTTGTGACCTTCACGGGTTTTCTTATCGTGAGTATCTCAATAATCACTACAACCTTTCGCTCCCTACCGTGACTATTGACCAGATTTTTTCGGATTATCAGTCAGTTGAGAAGATGGTAAGGCGACAGGTAGATCCGTGGCTAGCTTTGGATGGATACATCAGCAAAGGGTACTATCCTCATCGGGAGGAGGCAGTTCTTTTCGCGGAGGATCTTGCGAAGAATATGAATATGCTGTTGGAGGTAGACTTGGTTTATATCCGTCAGATTGCCCCTACCTATCTACCAAAGTTGCGTAAGTTGCTTTACCTAGTGAGCGGGCAGCGTGATGGAGTAACGAATGTTTCTTCTCTCAGTGAAGCAATAGATACCAGTAGAGCTACGGTGATGAACTATCTGAAATATCTTTCCGATGCTCGACTGATTCGCCTTATATATAAGGAGGGTGGAGAGTACCCCAAGAAGCCGGATAGGGTCTTTCTTAATGATACCAATATCCTAAGGGTGATCAGAGAGGAGGAGCCACAGCCACTTTTAGAGGCAAAGACACTCTTTCTAGCAAGTGTGCTAGATGCGGGGCTGGAGGTGAATCTAGCCGATGAATCGGGTGTGGACTTCGTGATCAATGGAAAGCTCCCAGTGCGTTTTATCTGTAAAGGGGTGCGTCGTAGAAGCACTCCCTCCGACACGCTTAATATCCTTTGTAGCAACGAAGTGAATGGCGACATAGTGGGAGTGCCTATCTGGATGTTTGGACTGCTATATTAACGAGATAAAAACAATATTATTTACAACCATATTAAAGGACAGTAACATGGCTAAAGAAAAGAAATTTATTACCTGTGATGGTAACCAAGCCGCTGCACATATTGCCTATATGTTTAGCGAAGTGGCTGCCATCTATCCTATCACTCCGTCTACAACCATGGCGGAGCACGTGGATGCTTGGAGTGCTGAGGGTCGCCTCAATATCTTCGGTGAGCGTGTACGAGTAGAGGAGATGCAGAGTGAGGCTGGTGCCGCTGGTGCAGTACACGGCTCGCTTCAGGCTGGTGCTCTTACCTCCACCTTTACCGCTTCTCAGGGTCTACTCCTGATGCTCCCCAATATGTATAAGATCGCTGGTGAGTTGCTCCCAGGCGTATTCCATGTGGCTGCTCGTACCGTAGCTTCTCACGCACTTTCTATCCTTGGTGACCACCAGGACGTGATGAGTGCACGTGGACTAGGCTTCGCACAGCTCTCTACCGCTTCGGTACAAGAGGTAATGGACCTTGCAGCTGTGGCTCACCTTGCAGCTATCAAGACAAGAGTGCCATTCATTCACTTCTTCGATGGTTTCCGTACTTCTCACGAGATCCAAAAGATCGAGGAGATGCAGATGGAAGACCTTAAGCCACTAGTAGACCAAGAGGCACTTTATGCATTCCGCAAGCGTGCTTTGGCTCCTGATAGCCCTGCTACTAGAGGTACCGCACAGAATGACGACGTATTCTTCCAAGCTCGTGAGGCTAGCAATATCTTCTACCAGTCTGTGCCAGATGTAGTGCAGGAGTATATGGATGAGATTGCCAAGATTACTGGCCGTCAGTATCATCTATTCGATTACTATGGTGCTGATGATGCTGAGCATATGATCATCGCCATGGGCTCTATGACCAAGATGTGTAAGGATGTGGTAGACCTCCTCAATAGCCAAGGCAAGAAGGTAGGTATGCTCACCGTACACCTCTATCGCCCATTCTCAGTAAAGCACTTCCTAGGTGCTATTCCAAAGAGCGTGAAGCGTATTGCTGTATTGGATAGAACTAAGGAGAGCGGTTCTGTAGGCGAGCCACTTTATAGCGATGTTAAGAGCGCCCTTTATGGTACCGAGAATGCTCCTATCGTAGTGGGTGGTCGCTATGGTCTTTCAAGTAAGGATACCACTCCTGGTCAGATTGTAGCTGTATTCAAAAACCTTGAGCTACCTGAGCCAAAGAATCACTTCACCGTAGGTATCGTAGATGATGTAACCTTTACCTCTCTTCCTGTAGAGCAGGATCCTGAGCTCGATAACGGTGCTTATGAGTGTATGTTCTACGGTCTTGGTAGTGATGGTACCGTAGGTGCTAATAAAAACTCTATCAAGATCATCGGTGACAACACCAATAAGTATGTACAGGCTTACTTCCAGTACGACTCTAAGAAGTCGGGAGGTTTCACCTGTAGCCACCTCCGCTTCGGAGATAAGAAGATCCGTAGTACTTACTACGTAAATCAGCCTCACTTCCTAGCTTGTCACGTACCTGCCTATCTGCGTATGTACGACCTTACTAAGGGGCTGAGAAGAGGCGGTACCTTCCTACTCAATAGCATCTGGGATGTTAATGAGGTTGAGAAGCACCTGCCAAATAAGATGAAGAGGTACTTCGCTCAGAATGAGATCAACTTCTACATGATCAATGCTACTCAGATAGCTCAGGAGATTGGTCTTGGCAACCGTACCAATACCATCTTGCAATCGGCTTTCTTCAAGATTACCGGTGTAATCCCTTACGAGCTAGCTGTAGAGCAGATGAAGAAGTTCATCATGAAGTCTTACGGACACAAGGGTGATGCAGTGGTAAGCAAAAACTACCAAGCTGTAGATAAGGGTGGTGAGTTACTCGTAAAGGTTCCAGTTAAGCCTGAGTGGGCTAACCTTCCAGATGACGAGATCGAGGTACACCCAGACGACACCCCATTCGTAAGAGATGTAGTAAGGGTGATCAATGCTCGCGAGGGTTACGGTCTGCCAGTATCTGCATTTAAGGGTCGCGAAGACGGTACTTGGGAGAATGGTACTTCCAACTCCGAGAAGCGTGGTGTAGCAGCTCTTGTACCAGAGTGGAAGATCGAGAACTGTATCCAGTGTAACCAGTGTGCGTACGTATGTCCTCACGCCACTATTCGTCCATTCCTGCTCGATGAGGAGGAGGTGAAGAATGCACCAGAGGGATACGAGACACTCAAGGCAATTGGTAAGCCTTTCGCTGGTCTTCAGTTCCGTATGCAGGTAGACGTGCTCGACTGTATGGGTTGCGGTAACTGTGCTGATATCTGCCCAGGTAATAAGAATGGCAAGGCTCTAGAGATGAAGCCTATCGAAAGCCAACTACCTCTACAGCCACTTTGGGATTACTCTTACAAGAATGTAACCAACAAGGCACACCTAGTAGACGTTAAGGCCAACGTGAAGAACTCTCAATTTGCTAAGCCTCTATTCGAGTTTAGCGGTTCTTGCGCAGGTTGTGGTGAGACTCCTTATGTAAGGCTACTTACTCAGCTATTTGGTACTCGTCAGATGGTAGCCAACGCTACTGGTTGTTCTTCTATCTACTCTGCTTCTTCTCCAAGTACTCCTTACACCACCAACCTATGTGGTCAGGGACCAGCTTGGGCTAACTCTCTATTCGAGGATAATGCAGAGTTCGGTTACGGTATGCACACTGCTGCTCTTAAGCTCCGTGAGCGTCTAGAGCACTACGTAAAGGATATCCTTGACGGTGCTAAGGAGGCTCCAATCAATGTTGAGCTACTACGTGAGTGGTACGACAACCGCGAGGATGCTGATAAGAGCCGTGAGGTCGCTGATAAGATTATCCCAGAGATCCGCAAGAGCAATCACGCAGAGATCCGTACACTTGATGCACTTTCCAATTACTTTGTGAAGCGTAGCCAGTGGATCATCGGTGGTGACGGTTGGGCATACGATATCGGCTTTGGTGGTCTTGACCACGTACTCGCTAGTGGCGAGAATGTCAATGTTCTCATCCTTGATACCGAGGTTTACTCCAATACTGGTGGACAGAGCTCTAAGAGTACTCCTACCGGTGCTATTGCCAAGTTCGCTGCTTCAGGTAAGCGTATCCGCAAGAAGGACCTTGGCCTGATGATGACCACCTACGGTTACATATATGTAGCACAAGTAGCAATGGGTGCAAACCACGCTCAGACCCTCAAGGCGATCCGCGAGGCTGAGGCATTCGATGGCCCATCTGTAGTGATCGCTTACTCACCATGTATCGAGCACGGACTGAAGGCCGGTATGGGTAAGAGTCAGCGTGAAGAGGAGATGGCAGTAGAGTGCGGTTACTGGCACCTATGGAGATACAATCCTGAGCTCATCAACGAGGGTAAGAATCCATTTAGCCTCGACTCTAAGGAGCCAGATTGGTCTAAGTTCCACGACTTCCTAATGGGTGAGGTGCGTTACAACTCACTTGCTAAGAAGTATCCACAAGAGGCAGAAGAGCTATTCGCAGTAGCTCAGCAAGATGCTCAGCGCAGGTACTACAAGTACAAGCTACGCTCAGAGTTCAATCTTGATGCACCTTATCAAGCTGAGGAGAAGTAATTTCCTTAAGCAACAGACATAATAAGTAAAGGGCTGGTAGAGAATACTCTCTACCAGCCCTTTTTGCGTTTGCTACAAGAAACATTTCTGTTTGGTACGTGAAGTATTTATAGTTCGTACAATAGCAGAGGGTAGGGAGTATTAATATAAGCCTGTCGTGCCGTGATGATTGTGGTGCCGATGGGGTAAGGACCTCCGTGAGGAGTATCGATTTGTTGTTGCCCCCTGTCGGAGGGGCGCTAGCCCCGGACGACTGGGGGTAAACGATGCCTCATGCCACACGACCCTTTGTGGGTCGGACAACCTATCTTAGGGCTCTCAAGATGGTTGCTCAATAGTTGGTCATATTTTCTTTTCTTATTAAGTTTGCCAACGATTTCAATTTTTCTTATAAGTTTATAGCTATAGCGTGAATAAGGTTTTTAGGTGGCTTACGAATGTTCCTGCCCCACTATTTGTGGTTGTTTTCTGGGCTGTCGGGTGTCTTTGGAATGTGTCCTTTAACTTGTTGGTTAAGTTTAGTGGCATCCAACTACCTTCATCACAAAACTTTGACCTACCTCAGACTATCTTTGATTATATTGTTGTTATTCTTATAGCTCCCCTAATTGAGACTGCACTTTGTCAAGCACTCCCTTATCGATTGTTGAGTAAGATAGAATTCTTCCGAAAGCGAATATGGCTTATTACTGTGACTACTGGGCTTGTATTTGCTTTGTTGCATTGTTACTCAATTGTATATGTTATATTTGCGTTTGTTCCGGGGGTACTCCTCGTCTTCGGCTATCATCTACGCCAAGGAAACCATCCGTTTGTATCGATATATATGGTGCATTTATTGATAAATGCTACACCTCTTGTTTACAAACTCCTTTTCCCCTAATATATAGGTGCAACCAAGGAAGGACCTCTCCGAGGTCCTTTTCTCCACCGATAAGTGGAAAGCTAATATATCAAAGATTGAAAACCCCGAAGGGGTTTTATGGCCTAATAACCCAAGCTTCCCCCTGAAAGTGAGTGATAGCGAGCCTGAAGGTGAAGCTTGGGTAGCAAGGACGCCACAACTAATCTACCCCGAAGGGGTTGCATATACACAAGTGCGTGTGAATATCAAAGTGCAACCCCTTCGGGGTAGCTAGTTACGGTTGTTAGCTCCTCCCAACCTTCTCCTCGCAGGTACGCTTCGCCTACCAGCGAGGGGGAAGGCTGGGTTATGAGGCCATGGAAGCCCTTCGGGCTTCGCTACCCGTTCCCCTAGGCTGGGTTGGAAAGATACCATAACAACCAACGACCCTTGCGGCTGCACCATCTAACTAGAATGATCAAGTGCGACCACAAGGGTCGTATGGTTGGTCTACTCCGCTTCCCAGCCGGTCGTTCGGGGCTTTCGCCCCTCCGACACGGGGGCTATCTGAGTGGCACCCTAGCGGGTGCTCTTATGCCCTTGAAGACGAATTGTTCAGTCTAATCTAATACCTATTGGCGAAAGTTCTAATGCGTAACCTCTGGACAAGCCTATCTAAATCTAACGCAATTTATCTATCCGAGGCATCAGCTCCTCAATCCTAGCCACTATTCGCTTCTGCTCCTCCAGTGGTGGCAAAGGAAATAAAAAGCCTTCTACATGTCCGTTATTTATAGATGGGGAGTTCTCCCCTTTCATGTAGTAGTTTAACCCGTCTATTACGTATGGAGATAATACCATATAAAAGACATACCTAGGAAACAATGCAACCGAAGGTGTGATAACATAGAAACCCGTACTAGCAATGGCATCTCCATAAGGCTCCTTTACTAATGCTACATTCCTAAGGTAAGGTCGCACCATTGAGAATAAGATATCGTTGACATGCAATTTTCTTCGGGCTCTACTTGGAGCATCTTTTGCAGATATCATCTTGGGGCACTCAATAGAGTTTGTTTTATTACTGACTGAATTAATATCCACATAAATAATCTCTCCCTCTGGAGTAGTATTCTGCATAGGAATAAAAAGGGTTTTACCTCTGCACCACTCCCAGCTAGCGGGGAGGTCGAAGGGGATCTCGTGGTTGATGCAGACAGGGTCTTTGGTGCCGACTTTCTCGTAGTAGGAGCCCTCGTCGTCGCGGTAGATATGGGAGGTGGGCTGACCCTTCTTCATCTTGCCCTCCTTGATGAGTTGTGCTTTCTCGGTGCGTATCCGCTCCAATAGCTCGGAGGCAGGTTCGTCGGTTGGGTCTTGTGGTACCAGCTTCCCTTGGATCGCTTCTTGTAGGATAGACTTCTTGAGCTGTTCGGGCAATTGGTCGTTTAGCCGAGTCAATTCGCTATGCGCCTTATCGTATTGCTCCACCAGTGGCATCAGCTCCTCAATCCTAGCCACTATCCGCTTCTGCTCCTCCAGCGGTGGCAAAGCGAATAAAGCGTTATTACCGTGTTTACTTCCTAGTCTAGGCATTTTGACACCATAGGCACAACTCATTGCATATTCAACAAACAATGGGCTCATTAAAAAAACTTGTGCATATTTATTGAATACAAGACCAAAGTCTAGGCATAATATTTCAGAGGTACAATATCCATCCTCATCAGCAATAATAACTTTATTAAGATATGGTCTCAACTTACTATAAAGCACATTCCCTTCTATAAATCTATGTTTGTTGCTTATAGAAGTTGTACTTCCCATCCTTTTACGTTGGAGTAGTGCTCCTGTATTCTTTTCAATATCTTCCAAATCAAGCAACCAAGCGTCCTTGGATATCTCATCCGCCTTAACAGATTGATTTATACTAAAATCCACCAAAGAGCCTAGTCGGCACCACTCCCAGCCAGAGGGGAGATCGAAGGGGATCTCGTGGTTGATGCAGACGGGCTCTTTAGAGCCGACTTTCTCGTAGTAGGAGCCTTCGTCGTCGCGGTAGATATGGGAGGTAGGTTGACCTTTCTTGAGCTTGCCTTCCTTGATGAGTTGTGCCTTCTCAGTGCGTATTCGCTCCAGTAGTTTGGAGGCAGGCTCGTCGGTTGGGTCTTGCGGTACCAGCTTTCCTTGGATCGCCCACTGGAGGATGCTATTTTTGAGTTGTTGACCAGTCATAGTTACTCCGTTGGGTTATCATTATTGGCATCTAATTCGAGCCCCAGTAGCAGCTCTATCTCGGCGAGGGTTCTATCAATCTGCCGGTCGAGAGCGGTCCGCTTATCAAAATAGTAGCGAAGCAATTCGGCTGGAGGCAACACCTCCTCCTCCTCATTGGGGAACTTGCAAAGGTCGAAATTGCAATTGAGCTCCACCAACTGCTGTGCCGTAAATCGGCGAGACTTCTCATCTTTTTGCTCGAGAGGTATGATCTCTTGGCGGTCGTGCCACCACGCTTTGATAGGGTCGGTGTGCTGCGTGAGCATCGGATTGGTCTTGGAGAAGTTTTTATACCCTTCTGGCATATCCATTCGGTAGAACCAGGTCTCCTTGGTGCTAAAGCCGGTCTCGGCACCTTCCGCCACTTCGTTATTGAAAAAGAGGATATTGGTAGCGATACCAGTATAGGGTGCAAAGATACTTCCCGGGAGACGGATGATGGTATGGAGGTTGAACTCCCGGAGGAGCTTCTCCTTGATAGCGAGCTTGGCATTATCGGCACCGAACAGAAAGCCATCTGGCACAATGACGGCTGCTCGCCCACCCTTGGCGAGTCGGTACATAATCAGTACCATAAAGAGATCGGCTGTTTCGCTCGATGCGAGGTCGGAGGGGAAGTGCTGCTTGACGTCGGACTTCTCATTGCCTCCGTAGGGAGGATTCATCAGGATGACATCGTACTTATCCTCGTCCGTATAATTGAGTACATCCTTGATGAGGGCGTTATCGTGCATGATGGCTGGGGCATCGATATTGTGCAGGAGCATATTGGTGACGCAGAGAATGTAGGGGAATTGCTTCTTCTCTATCCCAAAGACCGACTGAGCGTAGAGGGCTCTATCCTCGGCCGTGGTCACCTCCTTATCGAGGGCTTTGAGCCAACTGGTGAGGAATCCACCAGTACCACAGGCGAAGTCGGCCATCCTTTCGCCCACCTTGGGCTGAATCATCTCGGCCATAAAGTCGGTGAGAGCGCGTGGGGTATAAAACTCTCCAGCGGAGCCGGCGGACTGTATCTCCTTGAGGATGCTCTCGTAAATCTCGCCAAAGGCGTGGCTCTCTTCGTAGCTACTGAGGTCGAGGTTATCGATTACGTTGATCACCTGCCGTAGTAGCACGCCATCCTTCATGTATTGATTGGCATTTAGGAAGGTGATGGGGACGATGGCACTCCTCATCGGAGTTTCGGGGGTGACCATTAGCCCCTTTAGTGTAGGGAAAAGGGTGTTATTGACGAAGTCTAGTAGAGGCTCTGCAGTGAGGGCGTGCCCATCGTGGTCGTCTTTTGCCCACGCTTGCCAACGACAATTGGCGGGGATAAAGGAGTGGTACTCCCTTTCATTGAATTCCCAATCCTTCTCCTTCTCGTCGTAGACCTTAAGAAAAAGCATCCAAGACATCTGCTCGATACGCTGTGCATCGCCATTGATGCCGGCGTCGTTGCGCATAATGTTTCGGATGCTCTTAACAAAATTAGTGAGTGCCATTTATTCTTTGTTGAAATTGTAAATCAGGTGTCCTAGCTCGCTAACGGCTGAGTAGTATTGATCCCGTCCGCCAAAGTACTCGGCTATCTTGCGAGGGGAGCCCATCTGGGTAAAGGGCTCCAGCTGTAGTACGAGGGGATTCTCCAATTGAGAGATACCCCCCGTGGTATACTTATCTAGTAGCTCCTCGAGTACCTGCCGTGCCTGGGCTCCGTATCGATTGAATATATCTCTCTTCTTCACCGCCTCTGCCCGCTCTCTACGCGTGAGTGGCTTTTGACCAAAGGCTATGTAGCAGATGAAGTCAAAGTCATCTACATCGGTCATTCCTTTCTCCTCCTTGAGTGCCTCTAGGTCGATGCCGTAGGTCTGTAAGAGTTGGGCAAACTCGGCTTTATTCTCTGAATTATTCCACTTGGTGATGAAGTCGCCCAGCGTGGTGTAGGTAGCGGAGATATTACGCCGTGTGTAGTCTGTGATGCTCTCAGTGCGTAACAATTTGCCATTGGTATCATAGACAGAAACCACTTTATTGATGATCTGCACCGGGCAACCTGCTCTATCGACTATCGGCTTGATCTTGGGAGGATCGGGCACACTAACGCTACCGCCACCACCTTGTGGAGGTGTATAGCTTTTTGGCTCCTCAGGGTCGTAGCCTTCGTGCACCTCTAGTGGACCATCCCAATCGGGATCGGCAAAGAGCTGGGTGACATTGCGGAAGTCCATTATGACGAAGTGGGTCTTGCCATCTTTCTCACGGATACGGGTACCTCGCCCTACTATCTGCTTAAATTCGGTCATGGAGCTGATATTCTGGTCGAGTACAATTAGCTTGACCATCTTGCAATCGACGCCAGTGCTGAGCAACTTGCTAGTGGTGGCGATAACGGGTGTTGGAGCGGTAACGGAGATAAAGTAGTCTAGCTTCTCTTTGCCATAAAGGTCGCTGCCAGTAATACGAACCACATAATCGGGGTACTTACGGCACATATCGGAATTGGCATTGACCAGAGCCACACGCATACGCTCGGCATGCTCTTCATCGGCACAGAAGACAATGGTTTTGCTCATGCGGTCGGTATTCATCAAGTAGGTGGTGATCTCCTTGGCCACTTCGCGAATACGATCCTCAAGTACGATATTATAATCGTAGTCGGTATTATTGTAGATGCGATCCTCTATCTCATTTCCGTGGATATCAAGCTGGCCTTTGGTGGGTCGCCACTCGGAGCCGATGTTGGTGGTGACGTTGATCACTTTGAAGGGGGCGAGGAAGCCATCATCGATGCCCTCTTTGAGGCTATAGGTATAGATTGGCTCGCCAAAGTAGGTAATAGAGGATTGGTACTGTGTCTCTTTGGGGGTGGCGGTCATACCGAGTTGTGCTGCCCCTTGGAAGTACTCGAGGATCACTTTCCACGAGCTATCATCACGAGCACTGCCTCTATGGCACTCATCGACGATGACCAGGTCGAAGAAGTCGGGCTTGAAGAGCTCTTGATACTGTGGCTTATTATTCTCTCCTATCATCTGCTGATAGAGGGCGAAGTAGACTTCGTAGGCTGTCCTGCCGGGGTTCTTGACATCTTGCTGATAATTGACCTTGTGGGTGGTATTGGCGAGTGGCTGGAAGTCTTGCTGTATTGATTGATCTACCAATATATTGCGGTCGGCGAGGTAAAGGACTTTCTTTACCTTTTGGGCTTTGAGCAAGCGGTAGACAATCTGGAAGGCGGTATAGGTCTTGCCGGTACCCGTTGCCATCACAAGTAACATCCGCTTCTTGCCCTGAGCGAAGGCATTGAGGGTGAGATTGACAGCATTTCGCTGGTAGTAGCGTGGGGGATAGATGTCTTTCCCTGTACAGTAGGGTTGGTCGATAAGCTGTAACTCTGCCTCCGATAGTCCATTGCCTTTGTTGCTCTCGGTGAGAAATCTCTGGTAAAGCTCCTCCTTAGTGGGGAACTCGTCCATGGTGAGGTGTCGCTCTTTGCCGGTGAGGAAGTCGTACTCGTGAAAACCCTGACCATTGGAGCTATATGCGAAGGGAATCCGCATCATCTCGGCGTAGGTCTTGGCTTGTTGCATACCGTGGCTAACGGAGAATTTGGCCACCTTAGCTTCTATAATGGCGATGGGGGTGGTGCTATTATAGAATAGGAGATAATCGGCGTACTTAGGGGTGCTCCGTGAGACAAGATTGCCTTTGAGGTTGATCTTGCCATCGGTAAACTGTACCTTGTACTCCATAGAGATATCATCTAGGGACCACCCTTTGGAGCAAATCTGAGGGGTGATATACTTTAGCTTTATATCTTCTTCGGAAAGGGTATAGATCTTCTCATCCATAAGCGACACTATTATTAGGGGGGGGATAGGGTTATTTTCCGTTGTGGCCAATGAGCTTTTTCTCCCTTAGTACTTCATAGCGGGGGATAATCTCGTCTCGTACCACTTCGCCCCAGGAGGAGCCAAGCTGTTGGGAGACGTGGTCGGCAACCTTATCAAGGTGTTGGCGGTTATTCACAAGTTCACGAATCTTATCGGCGTAAGCTTGTGGGGTACTCTCAGAGGTAAATCCATTCACGCCCTCCTCCACAAAGGTGGCACAGGTACTCTCACGTAGCAGTAATGAGGGGGTGTGCATGGCAGCGGCTTCTCGAATCACATTGCCAAAGGTATCATAGAGTGATGGGAAGAGGAAGAGGTCGGCAGCAGCGTAGTAGCTCATCAATTGTACGCGGTCTGATACCAAACCAGCGAACTTCACCTTCTCCCCTAGCCCGAGGGCGATTGTCTTCTCCTCAAACTGTTCTTTGGCATTGCCTGTCCCCACAAAGAGCATTCGAAATGGGAGGTCATCAAGCAGAGCCAAGCTATCCAAAATGAGGTCGATATTCTTGTGTACAATATGCTGGCCTACGAATAGGAAAAGGGGCATATCATCTGCTAGTCCTAGCTCATGGCGACATGAAACCCTTGCTGATCTCCAATCCACTCCAGCGGTCTCAATGCCCATTGGCACGATCTCAACTGGGCCGTAGTAACCATACTCAATCAGTGTCTTTTCGATAGAAGGGTCGGCAATCCACACCTCATCGGCACTGGTATAAAACTTTACGATCTTCTCTACCACTAGCTCGGTAATCCCTTCGCTCTTGGTGGCTTGGTAGATATCATCCCAATACTTAGAGTGAAATGTAGCGATGAAGGGAACCTTATTCTTTCGGGCTATCTTTCTGCCCAGTAGACCTACAGAAAATGGACTATGACAGTGGACAATATCAAAGTCCATTCCCTTCACCTCCGAGAGCACAGGGCTAGGAAGTGTGGAAAAGGCATAGCCATAGGGCTTGCGGTTACGCAATAATATAGTAGGCAATCGCTTTACGTCAAAGGGCTCCTGAAAGGGCTCGCCCTCCGCATTGGCAGTCACCACCGACAGATCTACACCGGCTTTATGTAACTCTAGTGCCGTATAATACTGCCCAACCCCTACCCCATCTATCGCGGGTGGAAAACTATCTACAAAAATACCCAACATAGTTACTTCATCGTTCTCAAATCAATAATAAAAAGATGGGCTAGTGAGACATCTCCTCACCGGTCTCATCGTAATAGCTAAAAAGGAAATCGTCGTAAGGGAAGCGAGTGACGTGGATCTCCTTCACACGATCGTAGAGACGCTCCTTTAGCTCTTCAATCCCTAACCCCTCTTTGGCCGAAATGAATAGCACGTCCTCCTCACCCTGCTTCGCCATCCAGGTCTTTTTCAGCTCCTCCAACGAGATATTTTCTTTGGTGACTGGCGTGAGGTCGTCCTCATCTTTGGGTTCAAAGGTAAAGGCATCAACCTTATTAAAGATAAGGATTGTGGGCTTTTTCTCTCCGTCGAGTATTTCACTGAGGGTTTGATTGACCACTGCTATCTGCTCCTCAAAGGCGGGATGCGACACATCAACTACGTGGATAAGGATATCGGACTCCTTGACCTCGTCGAGTGTCGACTTGAAGGACTCTATCAGCTCGGTTGGTAGCTTACGGATAAACCCAACCGTATCGGAGAGGAGAAATGGTAGGTTCTTTACCACCACCTTGCGGACGGTAGTATCGAGGGTGGCGAAGAGTTTGTTCTCGGCAAATACTTCGCTCTTGGCTAGGAGATTCAGGATGGTAGACTTTCCCACATTCGTATAGCCGACTAGTGCCACTCGCACCATCTTACCTCTATTCTTGCGTTGCACCACTTTCTGCTTGGCGATCTTATCTAGCTCCTCTTTGAGCTTGGCAATCTTATCCAATACTATTCGTCGGTCGGTCTCTAGCTGAGTTTCACCAGGTCCTCGCATCAAGGCACCTCCGCCTCGCTGTCTATCCAAGTGGCTCCACAATCTCGTTAGTCGTGGAAGGAGATAATTGTATTGGGCCAGCTCCACCTGTGTCTTGGCGTGAGCTGTGCGTGCTCTGGAGGCGAAGATATCTAGGATAAGGGAGGTGCGGTCTAGCACACGCACCTTGAGCTTTTGCTCGATATTACGCATCTGATTGGGGGATAGTTCGTCGTCGAATATCACGGTTCCTATCTCGTCATCCTCTATTTTATCGGCAATCTCCTGGAGCTTGCCACTTCCTATAAATGTAGCTCCGTTGGGGTGCTCTAGTCTTTGCGTAAAGCTCTCCACTGCCTGTATCTGTGCGGTATGCGCTAAAAAGGCTAATTCCTCTAGGTACTCATTGACCTCTTGCTCCGACACATCGGGGGTCACGAGGCCCACAAGGTAGGCGCGATCAGTAGCTGCATCTGTCTTTATAAAGTCTCTCATTTCTATTCTCTCTTTGGCTTATTCACAAAGGTACAAAAAAGAATAGATACACTTGAGATAGGAATACTTGCGGTACAGGGGTTACGCATTAGGAAGCTCTTGCCGTATGGTTTTTAGCAGGGTGTCTTTGAGAAAGGACCTCGGCAGAGGTCCGACGGATCCTAGTCCCCACGTCGGAGGGGCGTTAGCCCCGAACGACTGGGGAATTAACGGTCATTTTCCCCTATCCCACGACCCCTTGCGGGTCGGACAACCGCATCAGATTAATACTGGAATGAGTTGTCCGACCCGCAAGGGGTCGAATGGTGAAGGTGGGTCGTTTTCTGTCCCCTAGTCATCGGCTCTACGAGCCTTGACTAAGTGCTATGATCCGTCTGACCTCCCACAAGGGGAGGTCAGTCACGGTTAGACCTTTCTAATGCGTAACCCCTGATAGCTCCCATAAGGGCGGGACAGTTACTGGAAGTTGCCGAGCACCACAAAGCCTCCAGGGGCGATAAGGGTGTCGGATACGATGCGGCTATTCTGATCCATCATGTCTTTCCACTCAGCTTCTGTAGAAGCTTGGTAGCGGAGTGGGGCAAGGGCATTGAAGTTGCCTATTACTCGCAGTTCCTTGCCATCTTTTGAGAGTGTCATCCGTCTGCCATTGGTCCAGTGCCCTCCTATTTTCCAGTCAAAGCTAGCATCCTTCTCCCATAGCTCTGGGTGAGTGGCACGCAGATGAAGTAGCTTGGTATAGGTTTGGCGTAGCTTGCTCCGCTCGGCTGTCTCTTGGATAAGAGGCTTCCTACCAGTTCGTTCATTTTGCTCAATAGAGATATCGTAGCCGATCTCTCCAAACTGCCATACCATCTTGGGGCCAGGCACCAGGAGTAGGAAGGCGGCATTGGTCTCTAGTCGCAGTCGTTTGGTGGCGGGATTATTCTTTATCAATTCTCGTCCCCACGTTTTCTGCTTATAGGCAACCCGCTCCTCGTCGTGGCTCTCCATATAGCCTATCCATGCATTGGCTCGTACTTTGCTCGGTACGGCGTAGATATGGCCGAAGTCGCTCTCATCTTCATAACCCATTGCACACTGAGCATAGGCGTGGGTGGCACCTTGCCAGAGCATCGCCCCCATATTGGCCAGCTCCCGCTTTTCATCATCTGCCGAGAAGTGCTCAAAGATCACGTAGGCGGTAAGGTCTAGCTGCTTGATATGCTGGTA